>MDSW01146539.1_pt1 | contig 17607 bp, 17 predicted proteins | sample 811171 | NCBI WGS metagenome assembly MDSW01 (sample SAMN05326641, study PRJNA326480) | marine metagenome | isolation source: seawater | place: Atlantic Ocean: North West | collected 2012
ATTCTGTCGGATGAAAACGTAAAGGCCATCCTTGTAAATATCTTCGGCGGCATTATGCGGTGCGACGTGATCGTGGAAGCGCTGCTTGAAGCCTACGAGAAAGTGGGAATCAATGTTCCTCTGGTTGTCAGGCTGGAAGGAACCAATGTGGAGAAGGCTCGTGAAATGCTCGACGGGTGTGACCGCGACATCATCACAGCCTCCGACCTTACGGATGCTGCTCAGAAAGTTGTGGCATCTCTCGGCTAATGCCGCTCGTTTCTCCCAGTCATTCCCTTTGGACTTCAACGTAGTCAAAGCAGATCTATGAGCATTCTTGTAACCAAAGAGACAAAAGTTATCTGTCAGGGCATCACCGGAAACTCCGGATTGTTCCATAGTCAGAAGTGCCGCGAATACGCTCAGGAGTGTCAGCCGGACACCGGTGTGTTCGTAGGTGGAGTGACTCCCGGAAAAGGGGGCACGGAAGTCGATGGCTTTCCTGTCTTCAATTCCGTCTCAGAAGCACGTGATCAAACGGGCGCGAATACCTCCATGGTGTTTGTGCCTCCTCCGTTCTGTGCGGATGCGATCCTTGAAGCTGCTGATGCGGGCATGGACCTGATCGTGGCCATTACCGAAGGAATTCCGGTTCGCGACATGATCAAAGTTCGCGAAGCTATGAAGGGGTCCAGTGCACGACTCGTCGGACCTAACTGTCCCGGAGTGATCACACCCGGTGTTGCCAAGATCGGTATTATGCCCGGCTACATCCATACGCCCGGTTCCATTGGCATCATCAGCAAGAGCGGCACGCTTACGTATGAGGCAGCGTGGCAACTCGGTCGCGTGGGAATGGGCCAGAGCACGGCCGTTGGAATCGGCGGTGACCCAATCGCAGGAACCAACTACATCGACCTGCTGGAGCTGTTCCAGAATGATCCCGGCACAGACGGCATCCTGATGATTGGCGAGATCGGAGGAAGCGCCGAGCAGGAAGCAGCAGAGTACATTCAGTCGAATGTGACAAAGCCGGTTGCCGGATTCATTGCCGGTCAGACGGCTCCTCCGGGAAAACGCATGGGACATGCGGGAGCCATCATTTCAGGGGGCGGCGGAACTGCGGCCGAAAAAATGACAGCTCTGCGTGCAGTTGGAGTTGTCGTGTCCGACAGCCCGGCCGGCATGGGCGAAGCCATGCAGCAGGCAATGAAAGGCTGAAGATACACGCCGGCGTCAGGAGCAAAGCGACGAAGTCCGGCACAGTCAGGCGTATTGCACCATAGCGAGGTGAACCAGAGCGTTCCACCAGCAACAATAGAGACGCCCGCATCATTCGAGTGATGCGGGCGTTTTTCTTACAGCTTGACTGGTGGATCCGGTCGTGAACGCCGGACCTCGCTTCGCTGGCTCCGGCCTGCTCTGGCCGACGATATACCTCGCTGGATCACCCCGGCAGCTTGCACATGATTCATTGGCGGGAAACAATGTCCCATCACACCCATCTGAGGAGCTGTCATGCGAATGCTGTCCGGCCTGCTGATTGTTTTTTTCGTTCGGTCGCTGTTTGCCTCCGGGATCGAGTGGAAGTTCGAGAGCCCAAGACCTGAGATTGCTCCGCACTTTGAGAGTCTCAAAGGATCCGTTCTGACGTTGAAGGCAGATGAACGCTCCGGACTCAGTGGCAGCTGGGTGGCTCACCTGGCGGTTGAGCCGGGTGAGTATTACCAGTTTTCAGCCAGTCGCCGAACGCAGGGAGTTGAGCGGGGCCTCGTCCGTCGAACGGCCCCCGTTCGGATTATCTGGCTGACCGAGAAACGAACGACTGTGACTCGGGATGAACCTTCCTTTGCCTCATACCGTCCGGGCACAAGGCCCCGCGCGGAGCCGGAGTTTCCAGTGGATGGCCAGACTGACGGCGAGTGGACAGAAGTCAAAGGGCTGTATCGGGCACCTTCTACAGCAAGGGTGGCTCGCGTCGAACTGCACTTTCGCTGGGGGGCGCCTCATTCTCAGGTCGACTGGTCGAACGTCCGTCTGAAACGGGTCGCAGCTCCTGCGCCACGCAAGGTCAGGCTGGCAGCCATTCATTATCGTCCTCGTGAAGGAAAGACGTCTGCAGACAAACGTGAATTGTTTGCACCACTGGTTGCAGATGCTGCAAAACAGAAGGCTGATCTGATTGTGCTGCCCGAAACACTGACGTTCTTTGGAACGGGCATGAGCTATGTGGAATGTGCCGAACCGGTGCCTGGGCCGTCGACCGAATATTTCGGAAAGCTGGCGAAGAAGCACAGCACCCATATCGTGGCCGGTATCCTCGAACGTGACGGTCACCTCGTTTACAACGTTTCCGTGCTGCTGGGGCCGGATGGACGGCTGATTGGAAAGTATCGCAAGGTCACACTGCCACGAGGAGAGATTGAGGGTGGGCTCACGCCCGGCGATTCATACCCCGTCTTTGAAACGTCCTTTGGCAAAGTCGGAATGATGATCTGTTATGACGGATTCTTCCCCGAAGTGGCGAGGCAGCTGTCAAAGAATGGTGCCGAAGTGATCGCCTGGCCCGTATGGGGCTGCAATCCGATGCTGGGAGCCGCGCGAGCTTGTGAGAACCATGTCTATGTGGTCAGCAGCACATACACAGATGCTGCCAATGACTGGATGATCACGGGGATCTACGGACACGATGGCCGTGTGATGTCTCAGGCGAAAGAGTGGGGCAGCATTGCCATCACGGAGGTGGACCTCAGCCGGCCACTTCACTGGCACAGTCTGGGCGATTTCAAGGCACAGATCGAGCGTCACCGCCCTCCGGTGCCTGCAGAGTAGAGACTCTTCACTGAAGTTCTGTGTTTCTCTCTGTCCTCCGTGGTGGTGAGCCTCCGTGCGTTTCACCACAGAGGTCGCGGAGCAACCAGCGAACGTATGGCAACCAGAGTCTCGCGTATCGCAGACAGTGTCTCGCAGTCGCAGTAGGGTGGGCATCGTCCACCGCTTACGTCTACGTTACCACCGATATTTCGTGCGTGGTGCCCACCCTGCCATTTTTTAAGATGTGGTAATCTGTCTCAATGCATTTCACCACAGAGGATCCGGAAAACTCAGGGTAGCCGACGGGCGTTTGTAACTGCGTCTGTAAGACTCCCAAAAGAGAAGCACCGGGCGACTCGAAGGGAGTGAGTCGCTCGGTGCTTCGAACGGAGGAGACGAAGAAAGCTTCGTCTACGGAGAGTCTCCGTGTGACCGGTCCGGTCAATTTGTCAGTTGTGCACAGTCGGGATGGTTTCCATCGCGACCGGATAGGTTGGTGCGTAGGCCGTTGTGGGGGCCGGAGCAAATGCAGTTGGGCCGCCCGGAGCGTAGGCACCATAGCCCGTGTTGCACCCGCAGTTACCACCAGGACCACCAAATCCAGGATAACCGGCTCCATAGCCGTATCCGAGCAGGCAGCAGCCGCTCATTGAGGTGATCAGAAGCAGACCGGCACAACACTTCAAGAGGCGTTTCATGAGAGAGACTCCATTGGACTGCCGCCAGTCAGACGATGCGCGACAGGTGAGGGAGGTGAGAGATCGAATGGTGAACACTGTGCGGGCGGTTCTGAGAGTTCCGCAGTGACAGCGTCTGATGTATTCGGAGAGGAGAGACAGAATGAAGCCGCGAACGCGACTCGGGGAAAATAATGGCAATCGGCGAATTGGGTCAATACGTGTTTTGATCCGGCCGGAAACGGCGCAAACCCTGTGTTTGCTGCGGTTTACTTACCTTCTCGCCCGACTATCTGAAAAAAAGACTCAAGTCTTTTCAGATTTTTTCCGGAGCTCAGCGGGTGAGTACCTGCCTGAGCCACTCTCTGGCATCGTCTCGGTATTTGCTTGAGCGATGCATCCACAGATCCGTGTGTGGGTGGATGACCTTCCCATCCGGGATCGTGAAAATCTCCGCCACAGGTGGGCGAAGAAACGTGAACTGGGCGAGTTCCAGGTGTTCCTGAAGAAACTCGTTTGCTCCACCACAGACAAGCACGGGGCGGCCCTTCAGCCGGGCCAGACGCTTCAATGCAGATTCGCGATCACTCTCCGGGTAGCCCCATTTGCGATGTCCATCGAAGTGATCGTGGGTCATGACGCCCTTCCATAGTCCGGCGATGTCATCGTCCGCCAGTCCGATGTAGCTTGCTCCGATTGCGCCACGCGAGAAGCCGCAGATGAAGACATTCTTAGGGTCGCCGCCAAACTGCCTGCAGATCCTCGGAACATTCTTCTTGCAGTAATCCACTGTGGCCTGTTTGTCGCCCCACCACGTCACCGCATTTTCTTTGCGGCCTTCCTGAATATAGGGCATTGAGACCCAAATGAAGCCCTTGCCGCCAGTCCAGCCATACCCGAGATTGGCACCTTTTACTTCACCTGTCGAACCACAGGCCGGGAATTTGTTCCCCGTATACTCAATGATAACCGGATACCTGCCATCTGGTTTCCAGTCTGTTGGGAGGTACAGCGCGTGATAAACCTGTGTTCCCCTGTATTCAGGTGCCACCTGTCGAACACGTCGACCGGCAGCAGGAGCTCCTTCGGTCATTTCGGGCGTGACCAGATCTGTCGTTTCAGGCGGTTCATCTGCCGTGGCCGATGTACTCGTCAGAGCAAGACTGATAACGGCCGCAATTATCCGGCTTCTCATGGTGGCACCGAAAGAGGAAGGTGTTGGCGAAGTTGCGGGATTGGTCCTCCGATCCACGAACTCGTCTATTGAAGCCAACGTCTTCGGCGGCTTCAATCCAGATGAATTGTCTGCTCGCGGTCCGGACCCACGGACACGATTTTCACCGGGCTGCCAATCAGACCTTCTGCTGTGCGAACATATTTCTGAGCATTCTCCGGCAGGTCTTCAAACCGACGAATACCGGTGATATCTTCCTGCCATCCGGGGACTGGTCGCAGCACAGGTTTCGCATCAGCCAGATCCTCAGAGCGAGCAGGCAGGTCTCGAGTGACAGTTCCGTTGATGTTATAGGCCTCGCAGATATTGAGTTCTTCGTGACCACTCAGGACATCCAGCAGAGCAATTGCAATGCAGTCCACTCCGCTGATGCGAGCGCTGTACCGCGTGGCGACGGAATCCAGCCAGCCGCAGCGGCGCGGCCGTCCGGTTACCGTTCCAAACTCGTTTCCAGCAACACGAATCTGCTCACCGATCTCATTGTCGAGTTCTGTTGGGAAAGGGCCACCACCGACCCGGGTCGTATACGCCTTTGCAACGCCAATCATCTGGTCAATTGCTCGTTCAGGAATCCCACTTCCGCTGTGGATTCCACATCCGGAGCTGTTTGACGAGGTGACGAATGGAAAGGTCCCGTGGTCGACATCAAGCAGGCTTCCCTGAGCTCCTTCGAACAGGATGTTCTTCTTTTCGTCAAGAGCATCCAGCAGCCATGCCGTTGTGTCTGCGACGTTGTCTCGCAGCTGGTCAGCGCAGGCGGTGTAGTCTTCGATGATCTGATCCGCGTCCATCTGCTCGACGTCAGGATCGAGAGCGTTAAGGATCTTTTGTTTGATGGGGACGATCTCGCGTACTTTTGCCGCAAAGACGTCTTTCAACACGAGATCGCCCATGCGAATGGCATGGAAACGACCCACCTTTTCTCGGTAACAAGTACCGATGCCTCGTTTCGTGGTTCCAATCTTCGCATCGCCGCGGCTGGCTTCGAACGCAGCTTCTTCCAGCAGGTGCCATGGGCAGATCACGTGAGCCCGATCACTGATCATCAAACGCGACGAACAGTCTTCTCCGCCGGCGGCCAGACTGTCCAGTTCGGTCAGAATGGCTTTGGGATTGATGACAACACCAGGCCCAATCACCGACCGAACATGCGAGTGCAGGATTCCCGTGGGCAGCAGGCTTAGTTTGTACGTGTTGCCGCCAAACTTAACTGTGTGTCCGGCGTTGTTGCCGCCCTGATATCGCACGACAATTTCATGCTTTTCGGTCAGCAGATCGACGACTTTTCCTTTGGCTTCGTCGCCCCACTGTAGTCCGATCACTGATGTTACGGGCACGGATCAACTCACTTTGGAATGGTTTTGATGGCCGCCTCAGACGGGCAAAAAAAGAACCGGACGTGGTGTCACCAACGTCCGGCGATTTAGCCCCAATTGTAGTCTCTTCGCGATGATTCCGAAGCGAACACGACCTGTTTTTGGCAATCGATCGTGTTTCCCGGATGATCTGCATCCGGATGGCAGTCTGCTGCTGAATCTATCACCTCGAGGCTGATTCTTCGGCAGCCAACTGATTAGTTGCGCCCGATTCATACTGTGCGTATTTCGGCTGAGCAGTCTGCTCCCCCGCCAGCGTCATTGTCGTGAGACAGAACGCGGGGCCGGCAACCATCATGAGGCCGCTCAGTTTAAGAATGGCACTGTGGGAGGCTTTGCGAATGGGCTGCCTGGTCATGGGCTGCCTGGTCATCAATGGAATCAACAGAGGCATGCGGCCAGGAGCAGCCCGGACGCAGTCCAGCCGGCGGCAAGAGCGCTCAGGACGACATGTCTCGGCATGGTTTTACTTTCTGTTCTGATGTAACTCAGTTTGCAGCTGACAGGTCACCACTCGCGATTCGGAAGCTGGTGTCGAGCTTCGTTTGCCATCAGAAACAGGCAGATGCCAGGCATTATCCCGGCAAAGTCGGCTGCAATGTTGAGGACCTCAAACCGCCGCCCAAAGAACGGCTGTGTGTACTCATCAATAAATGCGACTCCGATCATGATTACCATCAGTGCAGCGATACGCATAGACGAGACGTCGTCCATGGTGTTTTGAGCGTCTCTGTTTACAGGAAACAGGACACAAGCCAACCGGACGGGCAAGGCCGGCGTTCAGCACACGCTGAATTATTCTGTCGATCCAGAACATGACTGAATACCTGGAGAACGGCGCGTCTTTGATTCCAGCAGGGGGAATGTGCGTGAGCAGGAATATCCCCGTGATATAGATCAGCGATGCAAAGAGGCCTCTGGGCCAGAGGATGCGTTTTATCTGAACTGGTGAGACCCTCGTTAACTCCTCGATAACTGAGGCACGCCATCAATGCGGAGTTTTTCCCACTCCGCGCATCGCGTCCACAATCTCAGCTTTGCCCACACTCCCTGATACCAGTCCCGCCCACATGTGAAAATGGTGGGGTAAGTTTGACTCTGTCGACTGGATCGATTCGATCGATTGTGCCGATATACAGTGTGGCACATTCATGCGCTGACTCTGCGCAGACCCTGTGGTGCCACGACCGGACCGCAGAAAAATAAGGAAACAGAAGACTCCGACATGGCAGAAGCACAATCTAAACAGGGATCCGATTCAGGTTCGCGACGTCGTCTCGGCCGTGGGCTGAATGCATTGCTTGGAAGTTCGGCAGAACCTGCCGCAGAGCCCGCCATCCGACTGCACTCTCCGGAGCAGGATGAGATCTCAGTCGATCTGATTGACCGGAATCCGTATCAACCGCGCCGCGAGTTTGATCAGGCCGCGATCGATCAACTGGCGGAAAGTATTCGTAAGCACGGAATCCTGCAGCCGCTCCTCGTCCGCGCTACCGGCGACACGTATCAGCTTGTGGCTGGTGAACGTCGCTGGCGTGCCGCTCAGCAGGTCGGACTGGAGTCAATTCCCTGTCGCGTTGTTGAGCTTGAGGATCAACAGGTCTGCGAGGCGGCGTTGGAAGAAAACCTGAAGCGCGAAGACCTCAACGTGATCGACAAAGCATTGGCTTTTCGAAAATACCTTGAGCAGTTCGGAGGCACGGTTGAGGACCTTGCTCGTCAGCTAAGCATGAATCGAGCGACTATCAGTAACATGATGCGTTTGCTCGAACTGCCAGACCAGATTCAGCAGGCTGTCCGGCTGGAACGAATCTCAGGCGGCCATGCCAGAGCTCTCCTTCCGCTGACGGAAAGTGCACAGATTGAACTGGCTCGGCAGATTGAACAGCAGCAGCTGTCTGTTCGAAAAACCGAAGAGGCTGTTCGGGCCATTTTGAAAGGCGATGCTCCAAAGAAGAAACCAGAGCCTCACGAGTTGACTGAGCACGTCATTTCGCTTCAGAACCAGATGCGCGACAGGCTGGCGGCAAAAGTGGAAGTTCGCCTCAAACAAAAAGACGCGGGTCAGATTGTCATTCACTTCGATTCAACGAATGACTTCGAGCGGATTGTCTCAAAGCTGCGGAAGGCCGGATAACGCTGAGCTACTTCTTTTGCTTTTGTTCTGTCTTCTTCTTCTGATTTAGAAACTGGTACATGTTGAAGCGTTTGGGAAATGCGACTCCATTCTTCTTCGCCCACGCAGTCCACATCTGAATCATCTCATTCTTCTTCTCAGAATGGCTGGCAGCGAGATTCTGCATCTCAGTGCGGTCTTTGCTGATATTAAACAGCTCCCAAGGCTTTTCGTATTCGCGTACCAGTTTCCACTTCCCCCAGCGCATGGCTGCGTTGCCTTCATGTTCCCAGTAGAACGGTTCCACGTGGACGGGCTCACGACTGCCCCTGAGCAATGGGAGAATTGATTCCCCTTCGCATGGGGGCACGTTCTGCGGGTACTCCGTTTCAGCGAGTTGAACGCAGGTGGCCATGAAGTCCGGCAGGCACGCATACTGGCGAACAAACGATCCGGCATCCCCAGGGGGAATACCGGAGGGCCATGATGCGATCATGGGCGTGCACGCGCCACCCTCGTGGACGAAGTGTTTATACAGTCGAAATGGCGTGTTACTGGCGTTGGCCCATGCGAGTCCCTGCCGGACCCCCTGAACTGTCTCCAGTGGTGGGTGACGCACCATTTCCTCACTACCTTTGCCCAGCGTCCCGCCTTCCTGACAGGCACCGTTATCAGACAGAAAGAAGATCACTGTGTTGTCGAACTGTTTGAGTTCCTTCAGGTGGCTGGTCAGGCGGCCGATATTCTGATCGATGGAGTCGATGCAGCCTGCGTAGGCGGCCATGATCGCGTCGAGGTCATTCTGCTGCTGCTCTGACAGCGAGTCCCATTTCGGACCCACATGCGGAGCCGGTTGAATGTCTTCGGAGAACAGTCCAATCTTCTTCTGCTTCGTGAGCCGCGTCTTCATCAGTGATTCCCACCCGGCCCTGTAAGTGCCTCTGTACTTCTCAAAGTCTCTTACTTTGGCATTGAGTGGCCAGTGGGGAGCGTTGTAAGCCAGATACAGAAAAAAAGGTTGATCATCCTCCTGGGTGACTTCGGTGATGTAGTCACATGCGACCCTGGTAAAGGTATCTGTTGCGTAGAATGAGTCGTCAGTTTCAACTGTCCGATTACCGTTGCTCATGCCACGGCCACCGCCTGGGCGAAAATAGTTAAACGCCCCGCTCAGACCGCCATAGAAGCGATCGAAGCCTCGCTGGAGCGGCCAGCAGTCCTGACGCTCATGACCGAGGTGCCACTTGCCGGTCATTAGTGTGTGGTAGCCGGCAGCTTTCAGAACCTGAGCAATCGTCACACAGTTGTCATTGAGGTAACCCTGGTACGGGCCGGCAATTCCAAGGGGGCTGCCTGGCGGTTCTGTCATGTGGCCGATTCCCACCTGATGCGGGTGACGTCCGGTCATCAGGCTGGCCCGCGTCGGGCAACACCGCCCGCAGTTGTAGAATTGCGTAAATCGCAGTCCGTTGCTCGCGAGTTGATCAAGATTGGGCGTCTCGATTTCTCCTCCGTAGCACCCGATATCCGAATATCCCATGTCGTCGACAAGGATGATGATGATGTTGGGCCGGTCTGCATGAAGCGTTGATGCAGCGGCCACAAACAGAAATGTTGAGACTAAACGGAGCATGTATGTTGTCCTGCGGAGAAGAAGGCATCGACATTGTACGCATGCATCGAAGAAACTCACATCGACAGGACGGACCCTTCGACGGCCAGGTCTCATGAATCAATGGACTTCAGGGTTCACTGTTCAATAACATCTGTGTCGACCAGCGATGGTAATCCTCTCTGGGATGGATGACTGATCCCTGTTCACCTCCAGACCAGGCTGGCGAAACGCTCGCGGGTGACGCGCTACCTGCCACACGTATGTGATGTCCGGCTGCTTTGCCGGTTGATGCCTTTCTGCTGGTGGCAATTACGAATGGCCTGCATCTGGCCTGCATCTGGCCTGCATCTGATTGGGGTCTGGGTGTTGCAGTGTCCGCCAATGATGTCACTTGCTGGATTTTTTGATTCTTTGGCAGGTCGCCTGGCTGCTGATTCACGAGTTCGCGTCGCTGACCCGAGGTCAGACGCCCGGCACGATGCCGCTGATTCTCAGAGTGAGCATGCCGTCAGCGACGATGGGTCTGCATTAACCTGACGGATTATCTCAACAGGCCGCGTCGGTGCAGAGAACTGCATCAGAAGTCTGGCCCTTATTCCAGGAGCCAGTGCAAAGTCTCATGACTTTAGCTGCGGTGTGTTGTGGGCTGACGTTTCACCGCCGTGTTCCCTGTGGACGTCGAAGTCTCAGGGCTCAGCTTCGCGATCACTTTTCCGTTGAGGTCGTGGCCGTCTTAACTGACTTATCCAGTTCCTGATACATCGGCAGGTGTCGATAGTAGACTTCCAGGGTGAGGATACACAGTGCCGTCTGGTAGATCTGACCGGCGGTCCGACCATGGTTGTCGGTCGGTTTCCAACTGCCTTTGGCTGGTCCTTCGGTGATCTGGGTACGAATCAGCTGTTCCCTCATCTTGAGGTTCCACTTCTTCCACAGATCACCCCCCCAGTGATGCAGGACCTGTGTGGCATAGTAATTGTAGTACATGTCGTTCTTGCTGGGGCCGACGGCAGAAAGTCGATTGACCCCCTTTTCAAGTCCCTTGTGATCCTTTCGCCATCCCATGTACATGCGGCACAGTAATCCAACAGCAGACATCGTATTGGATGCGCCTCCGGCGTCGGGTGTGTACTTGTAGGTCGAGCCGTCTGAGTCGCCCTGAGCATCCTGCAGGTACTCTCGGACGTTGCGAAGTGTTTTTGAAGAGACCCGGATCCCGCCCGCGCGGGCACTCTGCAGAGCCATGACCTGCCAGCCAACAACTGATGTGTCACCGGGGTCGCGAGGCGAGTATCTCCAGCCACCACCGAAAGGATCCTGTGCACGCTCAATAAAGGAAACGGCCATGTCGCTTACTTTGCGCAGGTCCTTGTCCCGGCGTTCCAACGCATATGCTTCGCTGACACAGATCGTAGCCAGCCCCTGAACATACATGCCCGGATTTCGTCCGTCGATGACACCACGAAGATCAGCACCTCCGCTGACTTCCTGAACCTGTGACCCAATGTACTTCAGGCCCTTAAACACTGTGTCTTTGTACGGCCCTGGTTTCTTGTGGGTATGTCCAGCACCCAGAAAACAGAGTAGTGCCATAGATGTCGAACCAACTTCAGTGCGGCGGTAGCCACCGGGATCAGCACCGTCACCCACTTTGCCGAAGTGCCAGGAGCCATCTTTCTGCTGTGTCTTCTTCAGCCACTGGAGTCCAATGTTGACGGCACGTTCGCTTTCAGCACTTCCACCATATTTTTGAATCGCCGTTCTCTTGCCTGTGGTTGATCGCCCGCCAAACTCGCCCTTGCGGAACATTCGCTCGATGTCCAGATCCGAAGCGTCCAGTTCCAGCGTCATCTGGCGTTCATCCATGTCCAGTTCGAAGTTCTCCTGGCCGTCGTTGTCGTCTGCCAGCAGTTCCTTCATTGTGCTGTTCAGATTCAGCTCGGTAATGTCCTCGGGCTGCTGAGTGGATTCCACTTCAACAACCAGCGGCCCTTCGGGCTTCGGTTCGATGGGTCCTGCAATGATGGAGAAGAGTTCTTCGGTGCTCACCGGTGGCATCACCCACAGTGCCATCAGCATGCAGATGAAGCTAAGGACCGCAAAACTGGTGAGGTAACTGATCAACTGCTCCCGGTTAGACATCATCCATGCGGGAAGCTGATGAGAGAAAAAGGTGCGCCCCTTTTCAGATTGCTTTGCCAGCCAGATGGTCCAGCCCGGTGGAACGCCTCGTCGCCGCCTGCGTTTGGATGTTCGCTGGCGGACCTCATTCATGATGCCCTGCGGTTCATCACCTGACCCAGTCGCATCGCCCGCGTCCTTCGCGATTTCGGGCTCCGGCGGTTCCTCTTTGATCAGTTCAGGCTGAGGAGTGTCCGTCTGGGGCTCGGGAATCTCGGCCGTATTATCTTCCAGTATCGGTGTCTCTTCGGGCGGGACGTCCGTCGACTGCGGCTCTGGCGCAACCAAGGCGCTGGAGTCATCGACTCCTGATTCTGAACGAGATTCAGAAACAACTTCAGTCATGCCGAGATGTCAGAGATGTAGGCAGATGAGAGGAGTGCTCAGCGACGCTGGAATGAAGGGAATCCTTCAAAAGACGTACCGGCCGCATACCCTTTAACGGAAATTCTGTACAGAATTCGACTCAGTCCAAAGTATACCGTGGTCCAGAGTCATTTTGACACGGAATCAGACGCCCTTTTTAGCGCGCTGAAAAATGGCCACTTTTAATCAGATCGGCCGTTATGGGCCGAATTTGCTCTGAATCCGGAGATATCATGCCGCAGTTTACCACTTCCACTGAACTCAAGTGCTCCGCTGCCGTTCTGCGTGAATATCTGGGACAAACAGGCAAATTGCCTACAATCAGTAACCCGGATCTGCAGCTGACAGTGATCTCTGCTCCGGAGATCGTTGCTGCCAATACAGAAATTGAGTTTCAGATTTCTGCATATGGCCTGAAGCAGACCATGAAGCACCGCTATACGGTTGCTGACCATGATCGAATCGTGGCGGAGCAGATTGACGGGCCCACCCGATCATGGGTCCATACTCAGACGATTGAGGAGACAGAGTCGGGCTGCGTGCTGACTGACATCATCGACTTTGAACCTCCGGGAGGCATGGTGGGCTATGTGATGACAGAAGCCCGAATCCGTGAATCGCTCGAGGAAGGCATGGAATTTCGTTACGAGGCGCTGGCGGAAATTCTCGAGTAACTGGCTCCGAAACCGGGGTCGCGGTCAATCCACAGAATCTGGTACCTTGCGCGGCCCGTTTTAGCCCCGGTTCGGAGATTCAAGGATGACTCTCTCTCTCAACGCACTGCTGATTTTCTCGCTGCTGGCCTCACCCATCACGGATGATCCGACTCAGAAGGCTCCCCAGGACGGCGAAGTGAAGGGCGGCTCGGTTGAGAAGTCCTCCGCCGCGGCTCCCGACAAAAACGATGACGGTGGCAGGACTCTCCCGAAGGCAACTTATCTGGAAGACGATGTCGAGTTTTTCACGGCTGATGACTCAGGAGAGAAACAGGGCGAGTCCTACCTGCTTCGTTATCAGTTCAAAGACGGGGAGCAACTCCGTTATCAGACGACTCAGACAATGACTCAGGAGGCCGTAGGTGAGAACCAGCGGAAGATTGATATTTCAACAGTCATGCAGAAGCGTCGTTTTCAGGTCACAGACGTCAGGAAGAACGGGGATGCATCAGCCACGATGCAGTTCGAAAAAGTCCACATGGAACTGAAGTCAGGTGACCTAGATCCCATCGTCTTCGATTCGTCCATGACGCTGAAGGAAGTGCCGCGGCTGTATCAGGCCGCCGCTCGAAAGCTGCGCGGTGTTGCGCCAGAATTTGAACTGTCAGCCGCCGGCATCAAACTTGATAAGGAGGGTGTTGAGATTGCACCTGAAAAAGGTCGCGCCTGTTTCATGGTTCTGCTTCCTCAGAATGAGGTTCGCATCGGCGACACATGGAAGTCAACTCTGGAAGTCGAAGTTCGGTTGACCACCAAAGTAAATCGAACCATCCGCCTGCTGAGAACTCATCGGCTCACGAAAGTCGAAGACGGGATCGCACATATCACTGTCTCCACATCAGTCATGTCTCCCGTCGTCTCTGTGCAGGTGAAGAGCCAGTTGCTGCAGGCAACTCCTCAGGGCACGATTCAGTTTGACATCGCCAGGGGACGCGTTGTGCGGCGTGAACTGAATTTTGACAAGTCAGTGCTGGGGGCTTTTGGAGCCGGCACAATGCTGAGCGCTAAGGGCAAGACAGTTGAAGAGTTGCTACCTCCGGCAAAAGTGGCAAAGAGCGACCGAAATGAAGGAATCAGTTCCTCCCGGTTGTCAGACTGATCTCGATCCGCCATCCTTCCGGCTTCGATGGCTTCCTACTGCAGAACAGACCCATGACCAAGAATTACAAGCCGGAAGTTGAAGAGGCAATCAAGACTCTCGACTTCGCAAACAAGACGTATCAGATTGAACTGAACACCAACCACGGCCGGATCCTGCTGGATCTGCTCCCGGATGTCGCTCCGGGGCACTGCGCCAACATGCTGGCGCTGACAAAGATTGGTTACTACAACGAACTGACTTTTCACCGCATCATCAGCGGCTTCATGATCCAGGGCGGTTGCCCGGCTGGTTCCGGAACGGGCGGGCCAGGCTACAACATTGACGCGGAATTCAACAGCACGCCTCACATTGCCGGCGTTCTGTCGATGGCTCGAAGTACCGACCCCAACTCAGCAGGTTCGCAGTTCTTCATCTGCCTCGGGACCCACTCCTATCTGGATAATCAATACACGGCTTTCGGCAGGACTGCTGATGAAGACAGTATGAGTGTCGTGAGTAAGATTGGTTCTGTGGCGACCGATGGCGGTGACCGTCCCGGTGAACCCGTGATTATCGAGTCTGCGAACGTGATTGAATCGTAGCCTGCGTCAGGGCCGGGTATCCCTCAGGTCTCATTGCGTATTCTCAACGTCCGCGCTGAACACCTCACTGCTTATCGTGTGGCGAACCACGCGATAAGCAACAGTGTGATCGTGACGAGTAAAGGAATGATCCACCTGGGGAGCGAGGTCTGATGTTCTTCAGCCGGCTGGACACTCTGCGGTTCTGTTTCTTCAAACAGTTCATCTACGATGGATCTTCGGGACAGGTACTGTCCCGTCCGATCATCGATCATCTCCATTCCGTCGCCTGATTGTTTCAGCAGCAGGTCTCCCAGTCTGCCCTGGACATCCCGTGCGATCATTCGTCCCTGTCGCAGCTCCGTGGCCATCGTGGAAAGCGCCGTGCTCACTTCCTGTGGGGCTGGCTCAGGCGTCACAATTGCCTCAGCTGTCAGGTCGAGCAGGTCTGCGAGCTCATTCAGGTCGCACTTAATACGCTGCGGAAACGTCTGCTCACTGCTTTTTCCTGTTGCCACCCAGTCTGATCGGCAGGGGGCGATCAGGGTGGTTCGGAGCTGATCGGACACGGCAATGTTCTCGGCAGCCAGCCGGGCGTGTGTCAGGCCTGCGTTATGCAGTTGCTGAATGGCTGAGGCAATCTGCCAGATGACATCGACTTGCTCGTCAAATGCATGTGGCTCATTCAGCATCGCCGACAGTCGGGTGATGGGCGCCTGGGCGAACACACAGAAGAACTGTCCTGCAAACTCGCCATGATCCATGAGTCGCGGCAGGTGAGGATGGTCAATCCCGGACAGCAGTGCGACGTCTCGACGAAAGGCAGCGCGAAACGCTTCCGAATCTGTGACGCCTCGAGCGAACACAGTCAGATCTCCAGAGACACCCTTCCGTTCGACCACGCAGGTGGTCCAATGTTCGCCATGCTCCGCACTGGTAGTCACCTGCCAGTCGGCAATTGCAGTCGGGAACTCCCCTTCAGACAACATTCAGAGTACGCCTTTCTTTCAGCGTACAGTCTACGGCATCTCAGGACGATCAGCGAGCCGTCCACCCGCCGTCTACAGTTACCATGCTGCCCGTCATAAATGACGCGGCGGGGCTGGCAAGCAGCATCGCCGCGCCCTGGATCTCCTGCAGTTCTCCCCAGCGTTCCTGGGCAACAGCTCCGATAATAAATTTCTTTGCCTCTTCTGAATCCGCAATTGGGATGTTCATCGGGGTCAGAAACGGACCTGGGCAGATCGCGTTGCACGTGATGCCGTCCGCAGCCAGTTCGAGTCCAAGCGCCCGTGTCATCTGGACCACGGCTCCCTTGCTGGACGTGTAGGGCGTTCGATTGGCGAGCCCCACCAGTCCGAGCGTACTCGCGAGATTGACGATTCGCCCGTATCCCGCAGCTTTCATGATAGGGATCACCGCTTTACAGCAAAGCCAGATTCCATCCACATTCGTTTTCTGTACTGCCTGAAAGTCCTCGTAAGTGAGCTCTTCAATGCTGCCGCGAATGTTGATGCCTGCATTGTTGATCAATGCATCGATACGCCCAAAATCTGCATGGACGTTGCCCACCATCTCGTTGACGACACTTTCGTCAGTCACGTCAGCCACATAACCGCGTGCGGTTACACCGAATGCTTCCGCGATCTTATTCGCAGCATCATCAACTTCCTCTCTGTTGCGACTGACCAACGCCAGACTGGCGCCGGCAGAGGCCAGCCCGGCAGCCATCGCCGTGCCCAGACCCTTGGATCCGCCTGTGATCAGGGCGACCTGACCGGTCATGTCGAACAGTTTGATTCCAGGCAGGCTGCCGGGAGATGTTGCTTCTGGCATGATGGGTCTCCTCTGTTGGACTGCGCCCTCGTTGCTTTGAGTAGCACTTCAGCCTCGTTGCCTTAGCGTCCAGCTAAGGTTGGCTTCCGTGTTCCTTCGGCAAAGGTCGGGCCCTCTTTATCTCAGCGGTCGAACTGGTGGTCTGTAATGAGGGGGTTATTCTGATTCGGCGGCGTCGGAACGGACTCCACTGACTCGTGTGCCGATCTTTTCGCCGGCAATGACACGACCGATGTTTCCTACCTTCTTGTAGTTGAAGACGATGATCGGCAGCTTGTGCTCCATGCAGTGGTGAAACGCCTGTGCGTCCATGACCTGCAGGTCCTGCTCGATCACTTCCTGATAACTGATGTCCGTGTACCGAACGGCGTGCGGATTCTTGACCGGGTCGTCGGAGTAAACTCCGTCCACTTTTGTTCCCTTTAGCACCACATCGGCGTCAATCTCACGTGCTCTCAGGGCGGCTGCCGTGTCCGTTGTAACGAATGGGCTTCCGGTTCCGGCAGCGAGAATCACAACGCGGCCTTTCTCGAGGTGGCGAATGCACCGCCGACGAATGAAGGGTTCTGCCACACCTTCCATCCGGATTGCGCTTTGAACTCGCGTCGCGACGCCAACACTCTCAAGGGCATCCTGCAAAGCCAGGGCATTGATCACCGTTGCCAGCATGCCCATGTAATGCGCCGTTGAGGGAATAATCGTGTCGCTGACTTCTGCAAACTGTTTACCGCGAAGAATGTTGCCTCCGCCACAGACGATTGCGAGCTCAACGTCAGAGCTGGCAACCTCTTTGACTTGCTCCGAGATGCTGCTGACTTCCGCCATACTAATGCCGGATTCACCTTCCCGGCAGAAACTTTCTCCGCTGATTTTCAGCAGGACGCGGCGATAGGCAGGTTTAGTCATAACTTCCTCCGTGACATGGTTGGTCGAAGTGTGACGACCTCCCGCAATTCCTCAAGTTCCATCCCTGGCAGGACCTTAAAAACGGAGGAAACCTCGTCTCTTCGTGACGGCCGGGCGGCGGGAGCCAGG
>MDSW01014069.1_pt1 | contig 17605 bp, 14 predicted proteins | sample 811171 | NCBI WGS metagenome assembly MDSW01 (sample SAMN05326641, study PRJNA326480) | marine metagenome | isolation source: seawater | place: Atlantic Ocean: North West | collected 2012
GCTTCTTGGTTTGGTAACCAAATATCAGGGTGAACTTCTATTTCACCTTTGCTTCTATCAATTGCTCCGTAGATTGCAGTGTTATTCCCCGGAACTAATTCTGCTTCTCCACCCATTTTGTCAATAACTACTGCAGCTAATAAATTTGCTATAGCAGTTGCACCTGTCCAACCTGGATCACCAATTTTTACTTTTTCAGCATAACTTGAAAAAGTTATAAAAATAGAAATCATAGCGGCAACAAGTGTACTTTTAATTATTCTCATTATTTCCCCTCTTTATTAATTAAATTTAAGAATAGATTTTAGCTTAGATTATTTTATAGAGTCAATTATACAAATTAGAATTATTCTCATTTATCAAGAAAATTTTTAACAATTTCATTGAATTTTTTAGGAAACTCAAGATGAACATTGTGTGAGCAACCTTTAAATATTTCAATTTTACTATTTGGTATATTTTTATTCAAAGTATCAACTTGATCAAAATTATAAGCGGTATCTTTATCTCCCCAGATAATTAATACTTCATTTTTAATATTTTTTAAATTTTCTAATCCCCTCCAGTTTTTTAGAGCTATTAAGGCATTATCAGCTGCAATTTCAGAAGTGGCTTTATTTGCATTTTCACATAAATAAAAATATTTAGCATTTTCTCCTTTAACAAACCATTTTCTTGAAATTCTATTTGAGGTTATTTTGATTCCATTTTTCTTTAATTTTTCCCTGGACTCATCTATTGTCTCAAATCTTCCTGGAATATCTCCTATCGGACCAGTGGCATAACAAATCAATTTTTTTATTTTCTCACCGGATATTTTAGCCATTTCTTGAACGATCATTCCTCCCATTGAGTGACCCATTAAATTAAATTTTTTAATATTTTTTTTTTCTAATAATGCTAATACTGTTTTTGCCATAATATTAATATTATCGAGTGATTTAATTTTTGAACTTTCTCCAAACCCTGGTAAAGCAGGCGCTATAACTCTAAAGTATTTACTTAAAAATTTTTTTTGTGGATACCACATCTCAGAAGATCCAAGAAAACCATGCACTAACACTATTGGAAAACCCTCTCCCAAATCATCAACATATATTTCTTGCATATAGCTCTTTCAATTATTTTTTTTATTTGAACGAAGGAAACGCCAAATAGAAATAAGAAAAAATCCAATTTTATTATTTAAAAAATATCTATATATTAAATACTTCAATAAAGTTCTAATATAAGAATAAGTATCTTTACGAAATATAAACTTCCATTTAAAGCTTCGAATTCCTAATGGAAAAAATGGTAAAAAAGTTGTTGAATGAAAACAATACACTGGTTTAGAAAAACCTTTATCTTTTAAAATATTTTTAATATTTTTTAATTCTTCTTTTTTAACATAATAATCCATATAATATGTATTCCTTTGTATGTTGTCTGGACAATTCAATATATTTACACCATGAAATGATATGGAAGAATGAATAAACAACATTAGCCTATTAGGAATTGGGTCTATTTTTTTTAATATTTTTAAACCTGATCTATTAAATAAAATAGTTTCTCCGCCCCATTTATTTTCCCATCTTGGGCTGACATAAAAAATTGAATTTGCAACATGAATATCTCCTAATTTAGATGTCGAATGATCAACATGAGAACCGAGCATGCCACTTTTTTTCATACTATGGAATGGATAATAACCACCATAATCAGGAGCATCAAGCATTGAAATTAATTTTTGTCCATTTAAAAAATTTTCAAAAATTTTTTTTCCAATAGATCCACCTAAAATCTGAATTGGTAATCTAGAAAATTTTAATAAGTCTTTATCTCCATAAACATTTTTATTTAACTCAACATATGTTTTAAAAGATTTTTTTAAATCCTGAAAAGTATTAATTTTACTTGTCCATTCAACAACTTCTAAAAAAATGTCTTCTGGAAGAAAATTGTCAATTATTGCATGAGGAAATGGGTCTTTTTTCCACTCTATTTGAACTTCATTTATTCTTTTACTTATTAAACTTTCAATAGCATTTTGTTCCATTGTAAACCATAATTATACTACATAAAAAAAAAAATAAACTTTTTAATAAAAGCTAATGTCGTACAAAATGGGTCATATGTGCGGCACAATAAATGAATGACAACGATGTTTCTAATTGATACATATTGTTAACTGATAATAACTAATATTTGCTATGGAATTTACACCTGAAATAAAAAAAGCTACTAATCACATATATAAAAAAATTTCTAAAGTTCTGCCTGAAGTCGAATGGCCAGTGCATGCTCCATATATTCACAAAATTAATAAATTAAAAAAAGAAAAAAATGCAGTTATACTAGCTCACAATTATCAAACACCAGAAATATATCACGGAGTAGCTGATTTTTCTGCGGACTCTTTATCCCTGGCTATAGAAGCATCAAAAACTTCTGCAGACATAATTGTCATGGCAGGTGTACACTTTATGGCTGAAACTGCAAAACTTATGAACCCAGAAAAAAAAGTTTTATTACCGGATATGAGGGCCGGATGTTCTTTATCTTCATCTATTACTGGTGAAGATGTAAGATTATTAAAAAAAAAATATCCTGGAGTCCCGGTTGTTTCCTATGTAAATACATCAGCTGATGTAAAAGCTGAAACTGATATTTGTTGTACTTCAGCTAATGCATTAAAAATAGTAAAATCCTTAGGGGTTAAAAAAGTTATTTTTTTGCCTGATGATTATCTAGCAAAATATGTTGCTTCACAAACAGATATTGAAATTATTTCTTGGAAAGGAATTTGCATAGTTCATGATCAATTTAAAGATAAAGAGATTAATGAAATAAGAAAAAATAATCCAGGTATTAAAATAATCGCGCACCCTGAATGTCCGCCGGATGTAATTAAAGCTAGTGATTTTACAGGTTCAACTTCTGGAATGATTAAATATGTTGAAAATCATCAACCAAAAAAAGTAATGATGGTAACAGAATGTTCAATGAGTGATAATATACAGGTAGAAAACCCTAAAGTGGAATTCATTAAACCATGTAATTTATGTCCACACATGAAAAGAATTACTCTTCCAAAAATCCTAGACTGTTTAGAAAACGAAACAGGAAAAATAATAATGGATATAGAAACCATTAATAAAGCAAGAGTCCCTGTTGAAAAAATGACTTCTATTGGAAGATAATCACAAATAATAAAAATTAAAAAAATATTTTATGATAATTGAAAAATTAATGAGTTTTCTTGATAAAAATTATCATCAGAAAAGAATAAGTAATTTTTTACAAGATAAATCAATAAAAACTATAATAGATGTTGGTGCTCATAAAGGTGAGTTTATTAATTGTTCACTTCAAATAAATAGTGTGGAAAAAGTAATTGCTTTTGAGCCACAAAAAGAAATATTTTTGTTATTAAAAGAAAAATTTATCAACAATAATAAAATTAATTTAAATAATATTGCATTGGATATAAATGAGGGAAAAAAAATTATTAAAATAAATAAATTATCATCTACTTCAACATTAAATGAAATAGATAACGATTCACTTTACTTTAAATTTAAAAGTTTTTTACTATACGAAAAAGATTCAATAATTTCGGAATATGAAATTAATACAACTTCTTTTGATAATTTTTTTTATGGAAAAAAATTTGATAAAAATACATTACTAAAAATAGATACTGAAGGTTATGAGTTTAATGTGTTAAAGGGATCTGAACAAAAAATTGTAGAAATTAAATATGTGTTAATTGAAAATCAGTTTTCAAAAATGTACAAAAATGTAGATTTCAAAAATTGTCATAAATTTTTATTAGAAAAAAAATTCAGATTATTAAAAAAGTTTAAATTTCCAACTCTACATTATGAAGATAGGCTTTATATCAATGACTCTGATAAAGCTTAATAAACAAACTCTATAATTCCCCCAAAAAATCTAAATATTTGATTTAATAAAGGAAAATATTCTAGATTATTTTTAGCTAGAATATCTGGAGAAAATAATAAACAGATAAATATAAAAAAAATTATTTTAAATATATTGCTTAAATCTCTAATTTTATTTTCAAGATAATTCAGGTTAACTAATTTTAATTTAAAACAAAATATTAATAAAATTAAAAAAAAATTATAATTTATATAAATAACTCTGCCCCAATCTAACACTAATGCATAAATAGGTAGGGATAAAAGAAAAAGAAAAAAAAGAAAATTTCCTGAAGTAAAATATTTTAAATTTTTAAAAGTACTAAATTTTATAAAATAAATAAATGGCATAGAATTTAGAATAAATATAAATAAATACTTTATTACATGTATAAATTTGATCTGGCTTAATGTACTAAAAAATACTGAACCAAGTAAAGGTTTCAAATGAGAAAAAGCACCAGACTCAACAGTAATATTTTCATAATTATATGATTTAATAATTTCTTCAACTTTAACAAAGTTATGTAAATAAAGATTTAAATAAAGCAAAAAAGAAACAAATATTATAAGTAATACCATATGATTTTTCTTTATTTTTTCTTTTAAAATAAATCTAGAATAAAAATAAATTACTATTAGATAATGAAATAAATAAAATATCGTTATTTCATGAATAAAACAGGAAAAACCAAAAAATAAAATAAAATTAAAAATTAAAAAATTTAAATTTTTATAATTTAATATTGAAAAGATTAAAAAAAAAGAAATTACAAAAATATCTTTTCTGCCAAGGGCCATTAATTCTACTAATGGATATAAGAATAAAATAGGAGAAAAAATAGTTAATATCCAAAAATAATTAATTTTTATTTTAGAAAATATTAAATAAAAAACTCCAAAATAAATAAAATAAATAAGTATTTGAAAAGATAAAATAACAAATTTCAAATCAAGATTGAAAAAAATTGATATCAAAAAAACAATTTGTCCTAAAAGACCTCTCCTTACATATCCACCTTCATAATTTATCAACCATTCAGTAAATACATATTTATAAGGAAATTCATTTATCTGTAATAATAGATAAACAAAAGTTGCTAAAATTAAATAGAAAAAAAATAAAAATAAAAAATTATTTTTTTTTATCAACTTTATTCTCCTATTATATTAAGATTTTTAACTATTTTTCCTATTGATCTATATAAAGGAAAAGATGCAAGATCATCGGTAACCAAAATTTTAGGAGAAAAAGAAAGACAGATAATTATAAAAATAAAAATTTTAAGATTTTTATTTAATAATTTTATTTTTTTTTTTAAATAATCTTCTTCAATTAAATTTAAATTAAAAATACACATAATAATAATTACAAAAAAATTAAAATTAATATAAATTACTCTACCCCAATCAAATATTAAAAAATAAAGAGGCAAAGATAACAAGGTAACAAAAAGAAAAATATTTAATGAATTTAAATATTTACTTTCATATTTTTTTTTAATTTTAATAAAAAAAATAAATGGCAAAGTATTAATTAAAATCAAAAATCCATATCTCATTATAGCTATCACATCTATGCTAAAAAATGTTTTTAAAAAAACTGACTTAATTGAAGGACTTATGTGAGAAAAAGATCCTGAATATTCAGTAAAATCCTCATAATTATAAGAATTAACTATATCCTCTATTTTCACAAAGTTATGTAAATACAAATTTAAGTATAATAATAATGAAATAAATATAAAAATTATTATGTAATATTTATTGCTTATTGCTTCTTTTATATAAAATTTATTTTTTAAATAAATCACCAAGAGATAGTGAAATATATAAAATACAGTAATTTCATGAATAAGACATGATATCCCAAATAAAAAAATAAAAGAATATATTAAACTATTAAGACTTTTATAATTTATAATTGAAAAAAACAAAAAAATTGTAATAACAAAAATGTCTTTTCTTCCTAAAGCTTCCAATTCAGCTAATGGATATAAAAATAAAATTGGTGAAAAAATAATTATAAGCCAAAAAAAGTTAATTTTAATTCTTAAAAATAAGAAAAAAAATACTAAATAATAAATAGAATAAATTCCTATCTGAAAGAATAATACAATATATTTAATACTTATATTTAAAAAATTTGAAATTTCATAAATTATTTGTCCTAGTAAACCTCTCCTAATAAAACCACCTTCATAATTTATAAGCCAATCTGTAAAAACATATTTGTTTGGAAATTCACTGATGTGTAAAGTTAGATAAAAAATACAACCAAAAATCAAATATAAAAAATATATTGAAAAAATTTTATTATTACTAATCATAATAATTAAAATTATTATATGTTTGCTATTAATTCTTCTATAACTTTTTCTGTATTGTACTTAATTTTAAAGTTTGGATAATCTTTCATGAATTTATTATTATTGCTAATCCACCATATATGGTCACCAATTCTTGCTTTTTTCTGAAAATTTAAGCTTATCTTGGTTTTGATTTTTTTTTCAATTATATTTATAGCTTCTAAAATTGAACAGCTACATTTTCGACTACCACCAATATTATAAACAACACCTTTTTTTGGTTTTTTATAATATTCCCAAAAACAATTTACTAAATCGGAGCTGTGAATATTGTCTCTTACTTGTTTGCCTTTGTAACCTATTATTGTGTATTTTTTCTCTGATAAACATTTTTTTACAAGATAAGATAAAAAACCGTGCAGTTTTGCTCCTGAATGTTTGCTACCTGTAATACACCCCGCTCTAAAGCAAACAGTATTCATCCCAAAATTAACTCCGAACTCTTGAACCATCAAATCAGCAGATAACTTAGATACTCCAAAAAAACTATGTACGCATTTATCAATGCTCATACTTTCATCTATACCATTATAATAATTATTTTTCTTATCTAGTTCAAATCTTAATTTTTTTTCTTTTATTTTTAGTTTATTAGGGTTGTCACCATAAACCTTATTTGTAGACATATAAATAAAAGGCGTTTCTTTTTTTAAATATTTTTTTGTTAATTTTAACAAATTTAAAGTTCCTACTGCATTAACACTAAAATCTAACTCTGGATTTGAGGCAGCCCAGTCATGAGAAGGTTGTGCAGCAGAGTGGATGACTATTTTTATATTTTTTTTATATTTTTTAAAAATTTTTTCTATTTCTTTTATGTTAACTATATTGGTATTAAAATGTTTGTAATTTTTACTATATTTTCTTTCTAAAAAATTTTTAACCCACAAAGTTGATGCATTTTTACCAAAAAAAAATTTTCTAAAATTATTATCTATGCCTATAATTTTAAACTTTTTTTTAATAAAAAATTCAACAGATTCAGATCCTACAAGACCACACGAACCTGTAATTAAAGCTATTTTCATTAAATTTTCTTATAAATTAATAAATTATTGATTATAAATGTTATTAATATTGCATATTAATAAAATTACAATTATTCACTTTATTAATTTTAAAATAAAAATCAAATATGCAAATATATAAAAATAATGACAGATCTACTCTCTATTTTAATACCTGTAAGAGATGAAAAAGAAAATGTACACATAATTTCTGAAGAAATTAATAAAAAAATTGAAAATTCAAATTATGAAATTGTTTTTATCAATGATTTTAGTGAAGATAGTACGCTAGAAGAATTAAAAAAAATCTCAGAAACAAATCAAAAAGTAGTTTATTTTGATAATAAAAAAAAAGGACTGGGTGGAGCTATTGATCTTGGTATCAAAAAATCAAATGGAAAATTTATTTGTATTATGATGGCCGATAGCTCTGACACGGTAGAAGATTTAAATTACTATTATAGAGAAATTTCTTCTCAAAACCTTGATGCTGTTTTTGGTTCAAGATTTATTAAAGGAGGAAAGGTTGTTGACTATCCAAAAATTAAATTAATTTTGAACAGAATAGGTAATTTGCTTGCAAAAATATTAATTTGGACTGATTTAAATGATTTTACAAATGGTTTTAAAATTTATAAAAAACAAACTTTAATAAATTTATATCCTCTTGTATCAGAAAGTTTTAATATATTTTTTGAATTACCATTAAAAACTATAATCCGAGGATTCAAATACAAAATTGTACCAATTTCCTATTATAATAGAACTGTGGGAGAAGCAAAATTTAAAATTGATGAATTAGGATCTAAATATATGTTTACATTGCTTTATTGTTTTTTAGAAAAAATACTTCTAAATACTAAAGTAAAATAATAATTATTTTAAAATAATTTTTTACTATTTATAAGGAATTCAAATGAAAATAATAATTTTAGGAGGAAGCGGATTTATAGGATCAAACATCGCAATTTTCTTAAAAAAAAGATTAAAAAAATCTAAAATTATTTCTGTAGATAACTTTTCAGGAAAAGGTTCAAAAATAAACTATCTAAGATTAAAAAAGTTTAAAATTCAAAATATAAATAAAGATATTTCCATTAAAAATTCACTTACCAATTTAAAAAAAGTTGATTTATTTATTGATTGTAGTACAGATCCCGCGGTTGAAAATTCAAAAAAATATACAACAAAAGTAATAAAAAATAATTTTAACAATATTCTAAATATTTTAAATAGTTGTGTTAAAAATAAAAGTTCAATAATTTTTTTATCTACAAGTAGAGTTTACTCAATAAATAAAATTAATAGTTTAATTAAAAAACAAAATTATAATAAAAAGTTTAATATTAAAAAAACTATAGATGAAAAGTTTAACACCTCAGGTATTAAATCAATTTATGGTCTTTCAAAAATTTTTTCTGAAAATTTAATAAAAGAGTATGAATATTTATTTAAAATAAAATATATAATAAATAGATGTGGCACAATAAGCGGACCGTGGCAGTTTGGAAAACAAGAACAGGGACTTTTTTCATTTTGGATGAAAAATCATATATTCAAAACTAAAATAAAATATATTGGTTATGGTGGTTTTGGAAACCAAATCAGAGATGTTCTTCACATTGATGACTTATGTGAATTAATTTTACTTCAAATAAAAAAATTAAAGACAATTAATAATATAACAATTAATGTAGGAGGTGGTAATAAGTCTAAAGTTTCCTTGAAAGAGCTGACAAAAATTTGTGAAAATATTACACATAACAGATGCAAAATATCTAAAAATCCACAAACTTCAAATTATGATATTCCTTATTATGTTTCAAATATAAATAAAGTTAAAAAATTATATAAATGGTATCCCAAAAAAAAAATAAATATTATTATGAAAGATTTATATAACTGGATGAAAATAAATAAGACTATTTTACGAAATTTTTAAAATATAATGAATTTTTATAAAAATAATAAAATAATATTTTTATATTTTGCATACATAATACTCGCTACTATTTTTTTTCTTATAGCTCACGCCCAACAATTCCCAATAAAATATACTTATACAGAATGGTTAATTAATTATGAGGGGGGCTTCATCAGAAGAGGGCTTCTGGGTCAAGCAGTATACGAATTATCAAACTTATTAAAAATTAATATTGTAACAACAATTGTGTGTTTTCAAATTTGTGCCTATTTAACTTACTATTTTATATTCATTTACATATTAACAAAATTAAAAATAAATTTTTTTTGGATCATTTTTATTTTTTCATCTATATCATTTTTATATCCTCTTGGAGAGCTAGAATCTTTAGGTAGAAAAGAAATTTTTGTTTTATTATTTTTTCTAATATTTTCACTTATTAATACTACAAATATAAAAAATCTTTTTATAATTTTTTTCATTTTTTTTGCAATATCCAACTTAATTCACGAAATAACTTTTTTTTATATTCATTATTATCTTTTAATTATTTATCTTAAATCAAAAATATATTTAAAAAAAAATATTTCTATTGAATATTATATTTTTACTTTTTTGCTTGTTTGCTTATTAATCTATTTAAATGCTTTTTTGGGTAGATCGGCTCAAATAGATCAAATAATAGAAAGTTATTTAAAAATAAATATACTAATTGACTCTTCGTTAGGCGCAATTGGATGGCTTTCAAAATCATTTTCATGGGCACTATTAAATACAATAAATAAAATCTCATTAATGGGAATTTTGAGATATTTTTATATTTTAGCAATTTATTTAATACCAATTTTATATTTTGTTAAAATTAAAGAAAATAAGCTAAAAAAATTTGTAAATATAAAAAATTTAGTTTTTATTTCATTTTTATTTTCAATTCCCATTTATATATTGGTTTTAGATTGGGGTAGAATTACATATTTAAATTATAATTTTTTGATGATTTCTATAATATTTCTTTTTAATAATAATTTAATTGATCAGAATTACATTGATATTAAATTAAAAAAAATTTCAACTTTGAAAAAAATTATCATATTTTTTATAATAGATCTAATGTGGGGTCCTAAATTAATGTTAACAGATGAATTAGGCAAAATTCCGCACTACAAATCTTTCACAAAATTTTTGAAATTTTTTACAGAATGAAGGATAATTTAAAATGAATAAAAAATTAATGTCTAAAAAATTTATAGACAAGTTTATTACGAGCGCACTTAAAGAAGATTTATTGCCTCTAGGAGATATTACTTCTAATTTAATCAAAAAAAATAAAATTATTAAAGTAAAAATAATTACAAATCAAAATGGATTGCTAGCTGGATTAAATTTTGCCAAACAGACTTTCAGCTTAATAGATAATAAAATTAAATTTAAAATAAAAAAAAAGGAAGGATCTATTATTAAAAAAGGTAATATTATTGCAACGATTAAAGGTAATATGAGAAATATTCTAGTTGGTGAAAGAATTGCTTTAAATTTTTTATCTCATTTATCTGGAATAGCTACAATAACAAATAAATTTGTAAAAAAAGTTGGAAAAAAATGCAAAATATGTTGCACAAGAAAAACTATTCCTAACCTAAGAATTATACAAAAATATGCTGTTAAATTAGGTGGGGGAACTAATCATAGATTTAATCTAAGTGATGAATATTTAATAAAAGATAATCACATCGGAGCAAACCAAAATTTTGTTGAAATAATTAATAAAGCTATAAAAAATAAAAAAGGAAAAAAAATTACAGTAGAGGTAGATAGTCTTAAACAGTTAAAACAAATAATGGGTCTTAAATTTGATAGAATATTATTTGATAATATGAGTCCAAGAATTTTACAAAAAGGAGTTAAGCTTTCAAAAAAACTTTATGAAACTGAAGCCTCAGGTGGTGTTACATTAAAAAATGTTAAAAAAATATCAGATACTGGTGTAAACAGAATTTCAATAGGTAGATTAACGCATAGTGTCGAGGCTATTGATTTTAAATTAGAAATTTAAATATTCTATTATATTTTATTTTTTAATTGGGCTTGTGCTGCTGAAAGTCTTGCAACAGGAACTCGATAAGGTGAACAAGAAACATAGTCTAGCCCTGTTTTAGAGCAAAAATGAATACTTTTTGGGTCTCCACCATGTTCTCCGCATATGCCTAATTTAATATTTTTATTCTGTTTTCTTCCTTTTTTTGTAGCTATTTCAATCAAATCTCCTACACCTTCGTCTATTGATACAAAGGGATCAATATCAAAAATTTTATTTTCAATATAATCATTTAAAAATTTTCCACTATCATCCCTACTTATTCCAAAAGTTGTTTGTGTAAGGTCATTTGTTCCAAAACTAAAAAATTCAGCATGCTTCGCAATATCTTTCGCTTTTAATGCAGCCCTAGGAAGCTCTATCATGGTACCAACTAAAAAATTTATTTTAACACTATTCTCATCTTGAACTTTTTTTGCAGTTCTAATTACCAAATCTTTCATAATTCTTATTTCGGACTCAGTTGAAACGAGTGGAATCATAATTTCAGGTAAAATAGATTTGATTTTTTTATTTTTACACTCAACTAACGCTTCAAATATTGCTTGACATTGCATCTCATAAATTTCTGGAAAAGAAATCCCCAACCTGCACCCCCTATGACCAAGCATTGGATTATGCTCATGTAATTCATTTATTCTAGATTCAATTTCTTTTACAGATAGTTTTAATGATTTGGAAACATCGCTAATTTCACTTTCATTTTTTGGAAGAAATTCGTGCAATGGAGGATCAAGCAATCTTACAGTTACTGGTAAACCGCTCATTATTTTAAATATTTTTATAAAATCTTTTTTTTGATGGGGCAAAAGTTTAGATAAGGCTTTATGTCGATCTTCTTTTGTTTTTGATAAAATCATTTCTCTGACTGACAAAATTCTTTCCTCATCAAAAAACATATGTTCTGTTCTACACAACCCTATCCCCTCAGCACCAAAATCCCTTGCTATTTTTGTGTCTAATGGTGTTTCAGAATTAGTTCTAATCTTCAATTTTCTAAAACTATCAGCCCGACTCATTAATTTTGAAAAATTTCCTGATATTTCTGGTTTTAAGGTTGGAACTTCTCCTAATATAATTCGACCAGTAGAACCATCTATGGTTATAATATCACCCTCCCTAACCTCTGTGTCTAATACTTTAAAAACTTTGTCTTTATAATTTATTTTAATTTCACTTGTTCCAGAAACGCATGGTCTTCCCATTCCTCTTGCGACAACAGCAGCATGACTTGTCATTCCTCCTCTTGACGTCAAAATACCTTTTGCAGCATGCATACCATGTATATCTTCAGGTGAAGTTTCAATTCTTACTAAAATTGTATCTTGCATCATCGAATTAAGTCTTTCAGCTTCTTCAGAAGAAAAAACAGCTTTTCCACTAGCAGCTCCAGGTGATGCTGGCAATCCCTTTGCAATTACTTTAATAACGCTTTTTTCATCTAAGGTTGGATGAAGCAAAGTATCTAATGAGTTAGGATCAATTCTTAATACAGCCTCTTTCTTTGAAATCAATTTCTCATTAACCATATCTACTGCAATTTTTACAGAAGATTTTGCAGTTCTTTTTCCAGATCTAGTTTGAAGCATCCAAAGTTTATTATTTTCAATTGTAAATTCTACATCCTGCATATCTTTATAGTATTTTTCTAATTTAATTAAAATTTTTTTTAATTGTCTAAAAACTTTAGGCATATATTCTTCTAATGATAATTCTTTATTATTAGAATTATTTTTTGCCTTTTTAGTTATGTGCTGAGGAGTCCTAGTTCCTGCCACAACATCTTCTCCTTGCGCATTAATTAAATATTCACCAAAAATTTCTTTTGATCCATCTGAAGGATTTCTAGTAAAGACAACCCCAGTTCCACAATCTTTTCCCATATTGCCAAATACCATTGATTGAACATTTACAGCTGTTCCCCAATCGGATGGAATTTGATTTAATCTTCTATAAACTTTTGCCCTATTGCTTTCCCAAGACAAAAAAACAGCACTTATAGAACCAAATAATTGTTCAAAAACATTTTGGGGAAATTCTTTTTTTGTTTTTTCTTTTATCTTTCTTTTAAAATCATCTATTAAACCATCCCAATCTTTATCGTCTAATTGAGTATCCAATAATACTCCTTTGGTTAATTTATAATTTTCAATTAATTCTTCAAAATTATAACTTTCTACACCCATTACAACATTACCATACATTTGTATAAATCTCCTGTAGCTATCCTTTGCGAATCTCATATTTGATGTTTTTTTTGCTAAAGCTAGAACTGTTTCATCATTTAGTCCTAAATTTAAAATTGTATCCATCATGCCTGGCATGGATACTCTAGCCCCAGATCTTACAGAAACTAGCAATGGATTTTTTAAATCCCCAAATTTTTTTCCTGAATGTTTTTCTATAACTTTTAATTCTTTTTTTATTTGCTTAATTACTTTTAAATTTAATTTTTTTTTATTTTTATAAAAAAATTCACAAACTTTTGTTGATATAGTAAACCCTGGGGGAACAGGTAGACCTAACCTGCCCATTTCAGACAAATTTGTACCTTTTCCACCTAAATAATTTTTTGGATTTTTAATTTTTGTTATTTTTTTTGAATTAAAATTTAAAATCAATTCTTTCACTATAGGCTCTCAATATTTGAAAAATTTAAATAATTATCAAATGTTTTACATAATATCTGTATTAGTTCCAAACGATTTTTTTTTATACTTTCTTCATTATCGTTAACTATAACATTATCAAAAAAATCATATATAGTTACTTTTAATTCTGATAATTTTAGCAACGAAGTTTTATAATTTTCATCTTTATTAATTCCCGCAAAGTATTTTCTCAAATTATATATTTGTTTATATAAATTTTTTTCATAATCATTTTTAAATAATCCTGGATCAATTGCATTTGATAATTCAATTTTTTTATTTTTTAATTCACCATCTAATATATTAGATGCTCTTTTATAAGATGAGATAATTCCTTTACCAATTTCTTGATCTATAAATTTGTTTAGGATTGTTGCTTTTTGGTAAATAATAAAAAAATTGTCTAAGTTGCAAGAATTTATTGCCGATTCTACGATATCAGGTCTAATTTTTTTTTCTCTCATATAATTTTTTAACCTTTCTATTAAAAAATTATTTAAATCTTTATAAAGTGTTTTATTTGTAAGTTGCAAACCTTGCTCATTATAGAGATTTTGTGAATAATTAATTAAATTCTTTAATTTTAAATTTTTTTTATTTTCTAATACTAATCTAATAACACCTAATGCAACTCTTCTTAATGCGAATGGATCTTTTGAGCTAGTTGGTTTTTGCTCTATTCCAAAAAAACCGACTAAAGTATCAATTTTGTCCGTTAAAGCCAAAGCTACACTAAAAGGTTTTTTTGGAGTTTGGCTATTAATTCCAATTGGTAAATAATGTTCTTTAATTGCTAAAGATATATCTTTATCAAATCCTTGAAAATCTGCAAAATATCCTCCCATTACTCCTTGTAATTCTGGAAACTCTCCAACGATGTTTGAAAGTAAATCAGTTTTACAAATGGTACATGATATTTCGACTTTATCCTTACTTATCAATAATTCATCTGAAATAATTCCTCCTAGTCTCCTCATTCTTTGAACCTTGTCAAAATAATTACCAAGTTTTTTAAAGTAATTTATTAATTTTAATTTTGAAACCTGTTTAACTAAATTAGTTGATTTATTTTTTTCCCAAAAAAATCGAGCGTCATTTAATCTTGCTTCTACTACTCTTTCATTTCCAGCTTTAATAAATCCTTTAATATCTTTATTGTTTGCAACTACCAAAAATTCATTGGTAATATTTCCTTTTTTATCAAAAGTATGGAAATATTTTTGATGATGTTTCATTGTAATAATCAGTATTTCTTTTGGAATATTTAAAAACTTTTGATCAAACTTACATAATAAAATATTAGGATTTTCAACTAATCCTGTCACTTCATCTAAAAGTTTATTATCAATTTCCAAAACAAGATATTTTTTTTTAGCTACTTTTAAAAGTTCTTTTTCAATAAATTTTTTTCTTAAATCATGATCATTAATTATTTTAAATTTTTTAAAAAAACTTTGATAAGATTTAAAATCCTTAAATATTTTTTTTTTATCTTGAAATTCTTTGTCTACAAAAGTGAAATTTGAACTTTTTAAGTGATGAAAATCAAAAACTAAGCTTTTTTTGTCAAAAATAGCTAATATAGATTTCAATGGTCTTGCCCAATAAAGATTATAATTGCCCCATCTCATAGATTTTTTCCAAGGCATTTTATCAAGAATTTTAGGGACATTTTCTTCCAGTAAATTAAAAATTTTTATTTTTTTAGATTTTTTTTTAAAAAAATAAAATTCTCCTTTTTCATTCTTTTTTTTATAAACTGCACTTTTATCAATTTGATTAGATCTCAAAAATCCCTCTATCGCTACTTCAGGAGCACTTGTATTTGGTCCTTTTATCTCTTCAGAATTTTGAATTATTTCTTTAACTAAACCTTCAAATAATATACCTAATCTATTTGGTGTAGAAAACGACTTGCATTTTTTGTACTTTACTTGTTTTTCTTTAAATAATTTTTGAAAATTTTCTAAAATAGTGTCTCTACTATTATTTTGTAAATTTGATGGTATCTCTTCAGTAAAAATTTCTAAAAAAAATTCAGACATTATTCTGTTTGACTTTTTACCCAAATTTCTGCTACTTGTTTTGTAATATCTCTAATTCTTCCAATATATTCTGCTCTTTGTGCCACGCTAATTACTCCTCTTGCATCTAAAATATTAAATACATGACTGGCTTTTAAACACTGATCATAAGCTGGTAGTGATATTTTTTTATTTACAAGCGATTTGGCTTCCATTTCAAGCATATCAAAAATTTTAAATAAGTTTTCAGTATTTGCGTATTCAAAATTATATGCTGAAAATTCTTTTTCAGCTTGATGAAAAACATCTTCATACTTAATGCCCTCATTGTTCCATGTTAAATCAAAAACATTTTTTTTTTGTTGGGTAAACATGCATATTCTCTCAAGACCATAAGTAAGTTCAACTGAAACTGGTTTGCATTCAAATCCAGCCATTTGTTGAAAATAGGTAAATTGTGTGATTTCCATTCCATCACACCAAACTTCCCATCCTAAACCTGCCGCACCTAATGTTGGGCTTTCCCAATCATCTTCTACAAACCTAATATCGTGATTTTTATAATCAATACCAATTGTATTTAAACTATTTAAATAAAGTTTTTTTATATTATTTGGCGAAGGTTTAATAAGAACTTGAAACTGATAATAATGTTGAAGTCTATTTGGATTATCTCCATATCTTCCATCAGTTGGTCTTCTAGATGGTTGTACATAAGCAGCTTTCCAAGGTTTTGGTCCGAGTGATCGCAAAGTTGTTGCGGGATGAAAAGTTCCGGCTCCAACCTCCATATCATAAGGTTGTAAAATTACGCATCCTTGTTTACTCCAGTATTTTTGCAAATTCAAAATAGTATCTTGAAATGATTGAAATTTTGGTTTTGTTTTTTTTTTTAGAAACCATATCTTTGCCAAATGGATCTTTCCTCTAAAATACTAATAACTTGTTCTGCATTACTTTCAGAGCCTAGTTTTTTAGCTAACCATCCTTTGGATCTTTCAAATTTTTTAATATTTATATCATCACCAAACTTTTCTCTTAAGATTTGATCTGCATTCCCTATCCCATCTATTAAACCTAATTCTTTTGCTTTTCTTCCAGACCAAAACTCTCCTGAAAACAATTCTATTCCAGAATCTTTTTTTAATTTTGTTGATCTACTTTTTTCAACTACGCTAATGAAATCTTCATGAAGATCTAATTGAATTTTCTTTAATCTTTCAATGTCTTCTTTTTTTTCATCCATAAAAGGATCCAAGGTACTTTTATTTTTTCCAGCAGTGTAAACTCTTCTTTGAACTCCAATTTTTTCAATTAAATCTTTAAATCCAAAAGAAGAATAAATTACTCCTATTGAACCAACTATTGAACTTTGATTTGCGTATATCTCATCCCCTGCACATGCAATTAAATAACCTCCAGAAGCAGCTACATCTTCAGCAAAAATTATTACTTTTTTTTTATTTTTTTTTGCCTGATGTCTAATAAGATCATGTATTAAATGTGATTGAACTGGAGAACCGCCTGGAGAATTAATCGAAATAGCCACTGCTAAAGCTTTTTTAATAGAGAAAGCTTTTTTAATTATTTCTTCTTGTCCAGAAAA
>MDSW01114349.1_pt1 | contig 17604 bp, 11 predicted proteins | sample 811171 | NCBI WGS metagenome assembly MDSW01 (sample SAMN05326641, study PRJNA326480) | marine metagenome | isolation source: seawater | place: Atlantic Ocean: North West | collected 2012
CCGCCGCGCGGGTCGCTCTCCCCGCCCCCCTCCCCTCGCGCCGCCCCGTCCTCCTCGCCGCGACGCGCCTCGAGTCGTCCAACGCCGAGCGCGCGCGCATCCTCGCGGAGGACCTCCACGAGGCCGCGCGCGGCGCGCTCGCGCCCGCGTCGGACGCCCCCCGCGCGCCCTCGGGCTCGCGCGCCGCCGAGGCGCGCATCCTCGGCGGCGCGGGGAACCGGGGGAGCGCCGCCAGGGACCCGTCCTCCTCGCCTCGCCGCGCTAATTCGGACGCCGACGCCCCCTCGGAGGCGGACGCGCGCGCATCCTCGGCCGCCGCGACCTCCTCTTCCTCCTCCGCCTCGTCCGCCGCCCTCACCCCCCCCGCGCCCTCGGTCGTGTACGTGGACACGCTCGAGATGCTCCACGCCCTCGAGCGCGCGGGGTTCACCTCCGCGCAGGCCGAGGCGGTGACGCGCCTCGTCGTGGAGACGACGAAGAAATCCGCCGACCCGCTCGCGAGCAAGCTCGATCTCGAGCGACACGCGACAGCGACGGAGCACGCGGCGAGCCGCGCGACGGCGGAGATGCACTCCCGCCTCCGCGAGCTCGACGCCGCGAGCAAACACAACGCGGACGCGCTCTTGGCGGAGTGCGAGAAGCTCCGCGCGGAGCTCAGGTACGCGCACGAGAAGGTGAGCACGAGCCAGAAGCTCGACCTCAACCTCGAGCGCGGGCGCATCAGGGACGAGCTGCAGAGCGGGGAGAGCAAGACGGCGCAGATGGAGATCAGGCTCGACAGGGAAATCTCGAGCATGAAAACCACGATCGAGGCGGCGAAGAGCGACGTCATAAAGTACAGCCTCGGCGCGGTAATGTCCATGGCCGCCGTCGGGATGAGCATGATGAGGCTGCTCATGTAATTGATTGATATTCGCCGACGCGTTCCGGGTCGAAGACGTTTCAAGTATACATTCGTTTAGGTCCTACGCTCCGAAGACACGAACCTCGCCGCGACCCTCGCCGCGACCCTCGCCGCGACCCTCGCCGCCCGGACCTTCCCGCGCGCGCCCTAAACCTCCCCGCGCGCACCCCCCGGACGAACGCGCATCCTCGCGTCCCTCGCGTCCTCCCCCGAACCGTCTCCCCCGTCTCCCCCGACGCTTTTCGCTCGCGCCTCCCAGGTCGCTCCCGCTCGCCGCGCCTCCCTCCGAAGGCCCCCCGTCGTCCCCCTCGTGCCGCCCCTCGTTCTCCTGCCCCCAACACCGACGCGCGTCGATCCCGAACGCCGCCTCCAGAACCTCCCCCGCGTCCTCGCGGTCGATGACCACCTCCACCAGCGCGTGGTGCCGCCCATCGAGCGATTCCGAGCGATCATTTCCGAATAGCCGCCGCACGCGATCCGCGTGCGCCTCGGCGAAGGCGATCAGCGTCTCGTCGTCCCCCTCGCCCCCGGCGCCCGCGGGGAGGCCGGTGATGTCGCAGTCCCGAAGCCTCGCGCGCATGTCCCCCCAGTCGTCCACGCTGCGGATCCAGTCGGCGTAGTCCTCGCGTCGGTTGAGGACGAACGTCGCGGACGGATGCGTGCTCGCGATGGCCTCGAGCGCCTCCACCTGCGGGAAGAAGCATCGATCCTTCGCGCCGTCCAACCCCTCCGCGCCCTTCGTGTTCGGCGCGCCCTCGAAGTCCATCTGCGCCCAGGCCGCGTACGACCCGCACGCGCCGAGGACGTCCCGCGCGCGGTGTTCGAACGCGCGCTCGATGCAGGCGCCGCACTTGGCGTGGTGGTCGCCGCACTCGTAGTGAGAGACGTCCAGGCCGCCGCAACGAAAATACGCCGCGAGCGACGTCGTGCCCGCCTTGGGCATGCCGACGACGACGACGGGGAGGCCGACGCCGGGTTTGAGCGAGGCGGTGGAATCGCCGCCGCCGAGGCACGCGGGGGGGGTGACGCCGCGAGAGGGGCTTCCCTGAGGGGAGGACCCGAGCGACCCCGCGAGGATACCCCCGAGGAGGGGACTATCGCGCCCGGCGACGCCCGCGACGCCGAGCGCCGCGACGAACGTCGCGAAGGAAGCGAGCGCGGCGAGACGAAGCCCGCGAGAGGGCGCCGACGCGGAGGGGCGCGGCGCGGGCGTCGCGCCGTACCCCGCGGGAGCGCGGTCGTCGCGCGTCACCATCGTGAACGCGCTGGAGGCGGAGTGGGGACGAGCGACCGATCGAGCGAGGAGCTGGAGTGTACGGATGGAACGTACGCGCAACACCCGCCGCGCCGGAGGCGCGGCGGATGTTCGGGGCAGACTACCATACCAGGTAATCATGCGTTTGTTTGACAGTGCAACCAGTCACAAAAAAACGGCGTCGCTCTTCGGTTCATCATAGGGTGGACTGCCGATGAATAATGAAATTTAACGCCTGCCGCGCGCGCCCGCCGGGGCGCCGGCACTCAAACCGCTTTTCGTTGCGCCATCACTTTCCGGGACGCCGCGATGGCTCCTTCCCCGGCCTCGGACCTGAGCGCGACCGGGACGGGGCTGGACCTGTGCGAGGCCGAGCAGAGCGCCCTGGCGCGGCGGTACGTCCTGACCGCCGACCTCGACACGGACGAGCCGTGGTCGCACGCGGGCCCGCGCTCGGTCTCCCCGTTCGCGCCGTGCGCCGCCTCGCGTCTCGCGCACGTCTTCGCCGCCGCGCGACTCGACGAGCGGTCCGTGCTCTGGGACCTCGGGTGCGGGGACGGGCGCGTCCTGCTCGAGGCGTGCGCGCGGTACGGGTGCCGGTGCGTGGGCGTGGAGATCGACGCCGAGTGCCTGGAGCGGTGCGAGCGAAGCGCGGAGGCGATGGGGCCCGAGGTGGCGTCGCGGTGCTCCTGGCACCTCGCGGACATGACCGCGATGCCCCCCGGCGCTTTGGGCGCGCCGAGCGCGGAGGCGTTCGGTAAGAGAGCCGCGGACGCGCGCGAAAACGCTCCCACCGACACCGCCGTCCGAGCCCTCGCCCCCTCCTCCCCACCGCCTCCGCCGCCTCCCCCGACGACGGTGCTCATCTTCATCACCGGCCGCGGCCTGTGCGAGATCTCCGGATGGCTCAAGCGCGAGTGGACCGGCGCGCCCGCGCCGTTCGCCGTCGTCACGTGCGTGGAGTCCCTCGACGCGTGCGTGGACTACACCCAGGGGTTGAATTTCACCGACGACGGGGATTCGAACCCGCATCGGTGGGACGTGTACCGCGACCCCGTACACGCGCGATACGGCGTGTTCCTCGTCCCGCCCAGGGGCGTGACTTTGGCCCAGTGGCGAGCCGCCGCGACGTCCCCCGCGGCGTGCGACGCGTCCGTCGCCGACGCCCTCCCGTGCGCGATCGTGCGCGGCGCCCTGGACGAGGAGGACATGCGAGCGCTCGAAAACCTGGCGCGAGAACTCATCGGGGAGGATCATGATGATGCCGCTCGCGACGGTAGTATCCCCGGGGACGTCCCCGGGGATCCCGGGGATACGCGCGTCGTCCCCGGGGACGACGGACTTTCCGGGGACGACGGGGACGACGAGGCGCTCGCGACGGGTCTGGCGCGCGCCGTGCTCGGGGACATTAACGGGGACGGGGACGCGAACGCCGTCTGGTCCGCGGCGGAGGACGCCGCGCACGCGAGCCGCTCGCACCGCGTCGCGCACCTCCACGCGAGCGACGACGCGATCGGTCGGCGGTGTCCTCGTCAGCGCGCGAAGCTCCTCCGCGTGATGTTCGCCGCGGACGCCAACGGCGTCGATTCGGAGGGTTCAAAGTCGGTTCGAAGTCGGTTCGAACGCGGAGACGACGCCTCCGAAACGGAACCCTCGTCGTCGCACCGGGGTTTCGACGTCTCCGGGGGCGGTTGGGGCATCTTAGCGGGCCGATCGATCACTCCCCGCTCGATCGAGTACCACGCGTACGGCGCGGGCGGCGCGGTGGACGCGGAGACGCACAGGGACACGGGGTCGGCGCTGACGATGTCGGTGCTTCTGGAGAAGCCGACGGAGGGCGGCGATTTGGTGTGTGTGATGGAAAACAGCCGCCTACTCACGTTCGAGACGCTTCGGCGAGGAGACGCGGTCGTCTTCCCGTCGGAGAAACGCCACGGGGTCACGCCGCGGGGGGAAGGCGCCGTCGGAAGGCGCCGGTCGATCGTCGTCGAGCTCTGGGAGGGAGGCGTCACCAAAAAAAACAGGCACGAGTGACGAGAGTTATTATTGGGACCACCCGCCCTTTTTATCTAGCTAGCATTTATTGTACTCCTGACGAGCGTCGCGCGGGTTCGGCGCGAGCGAGATGGCGCTCCGATCACTCCCACGCCGCCTCGTCGGTCGGTCCCCTCGCCTCGCGGCCCCAACACACCGTCTCCCTCGCGTGCCCCCCCCCGAACCTCCCCGGGTCGACGCCCAGGCCGAGCTCCCGCGCGGTGGGCCCCGTGGGGACGATGCCTCCCGGGTTCAGCGGGAACAGCTGCCCGAAGTAGCTCGACCGGTACCCGTCCACGTCCACCGTCCCCGCCACTCCCGCGACCAGGTACACGTCCCGCATCCACGCCTCCAGGTTCGGGCTCCGCGCGACGAGCCTGTGGCCGCACTTGAACGCGCTCGCGTAGACGGCGTCGTGTCGGACGACGCTCGGGAAAAGAAACACGTCCGACTCGGTGAGTTTGTCGCCGCACAGAAACCGACTCGTCGTCAGACGGCGCTCGAGCTCGTCGAACGCGTCGGCGACGTCCGCGGCGGCGGCGTTATGCGCCGCCTGCGTCGTCGCGAAGCCGCACCGGTACACGCCGTCGTTCATCCCGCGGTACACCAGGTCGTTCGTCTCGTCGATTCGGTCCGTCAAATTTAAAGGCCGGAGCGTCGCGCGGAACGAACCCGACGATTCTTTCGCGTCGTCCTCCTCCTCCTCCTCCGCCTCTCCCTTGAACCAATCGACCGCGTCGTCGAGCGTGCGGACGATATCGCGCGACTCGTTGCTGACGATGACGCGTCGCTCCCGGTCGAGGAGCACGGGCGCGGTGCACCTCCCGCGGTACCCCGCGCCTCGCCGCGACGACGACGACGCGCCGAGATCGTACACCTCCCTGAGATCTCGCGCGCCGAACACGGGGTCGGGTCGGTCGAAGACCCACCCGCCCCTGCTCGCGCGCTCGGCGTCGTCCGTGAGCGGGGCGATCGCGAGACACTCCGGGCCGAGGTCCAGGATCGCCGCCGCGAGCGTCACGCGGTGGCACCACGGGCACGCGTTGCCGACGTAGGCGACGTACCGCGCGGGGGTCGCGCGGGTCGCGGGGTGGGGCCCGCGCGCGGGCCCCACCGCGCGCGGGTCGCTCAGTCGGCCGTCGAAGGCGCTCGCGGGACGCTCGTACGCCCCCGAGCGGGACTGCGGCGCGAGCTCCTGCATCATCACGCGCCACGCCTCCCTCCACCCCGCCTTCACGCCCGTGACGAGGGCGCCCTGCGGGACGACGGGGCCGAGCCATTCGAGCAGGCCGAGGCCGGGCGGATCGGGGCGTTTGTTGGATCCTCCGGGGGAGGCGCGCGCGACGACGCGGGGGGCGGCGCGGGAGGGGCGGCGCGGGGAGCGGCGCGAGGAGACGACCGGCGGGGTCGCGAAAAAGCGCGGGGCCGCGCGCATCGTCGTCGCGCGCGGGACGCGAGCGCGAGCGCGTCTCGGAGTGAACCGCGGACGGGGCTGTCGTCATTTACGACACGAATAACGTGCTGACGACGCGACCGCGCTTCCCCGCACGGAATGTATATCGGATTGGTCGCTCTCGTCGCGGCGTCCGCCTCACTCGGCGTCGCGCGACCGCTCGCGTCATGGGCGCGTGCGCGTCGCGCCCGCCCGACGCGGCGAGACCGCCCCGCTCGGCGCCGCCGGGCGCCCCGCCGAGCGCCCCCGCGTCCGCGTCCCCGCGCGCCTCGGACGCGAACGACGACGACGTCGCGTCGTCCCGTGACCGACTCGACGGCGCCCCGGAGGAGCACCCGCCCGCCTTGCCCCCGCGCGGCGCGTCCCCGCCCGCGCGCGAGGTGGTCGAGGCGGCCGATGGGGCCTCCTCCCCGCGCGCGGCGGCGCCCCCTCCTCCGCCCCCTCCGGTCGTCGAGGGACTCGGCGACGGACGCGAGCCGTCGTCCCTCCGGCTCGCGCCGGATTCGCGGGACGCGTCCGATCCGGATCTCTCCTCGCTCCTGCGTCGGGTGTCCGGGTCGGACGCGGCCGACGCCCTCTCCGAGCGCGCGACGCTCTCCGACGTCGGCGCGGCGTTCACGCTCGACGAGGCGCGCGGCGACGGGAGCGTCTCGGCGCTCGGGGGGGACGACGCGCCGCGCGGCGACGGCGTCGGCGACGGCCCCGGCGCGACGTGCTCGTCGCTCAATCAGCTCATCGCCGCCGATCCCCCCGACTGGGGCGCCGTCCTCGGCCGACTCATGCTCCTCCCCGACGAGGACCCGGGCGCGTTCTCGGACCCGGGCGCGTTCTCGGACCCGGGCGCGTTCTCTCCGCCGGCGCCCGCGAGCGGCACCGCGGGTTCCCCGCGGTCGTCGCCCCCCCCTCCTTCCGGCGAAGACTTCGTCGCGGGACGAAAAAATAAGAAACGCCCTACTCCGAACACGACCAAGTCGGCGGACGCCCCCCTCCTCCCGCTCCACCACGCGCTCGCCGAGCGGTGCCCCCTCGCGGTCGTCGAGGCGTTACTCGAGAAGCGCCCCTCGTCCCTCGCGGCGGACGAGCGAACCGGCGACGCGCCGCTCCACGTCGCCGCGCGGCTCGGCGCGTCCGCGGCGATTGTTCGCGCGTTGGTAACGGCGGATCCCGGCGCGGCGTCGACTGCCAACAATAACGGCGCGACGCCGCTTCACGCCGCCGCGGGCGGCGCGGCTTGCGCCGACGCGGTTCTCGCCATCCTCGCGGCGGACCCTAAGGCCGCGACGCGGCCGAACGCGCGGGGTGATTTGCCGCTTCACTACGCCGCACGGCGCGGGCTCGACGCGAGGGCGACCGTCGCGGTGGCGCGCGCGTTTCCCGGCGCGTCGCTCGTTCGAAACGCCGACGGCGCGTCGCCGATGCACTTCGCGGCGAGGTACAGGGCGCCGGCGGAGGCGATCGAAGCCGTCGCGGAGGCGATGCGGGCGAGCGCCGAGGATGATAAGGCGGAGGAGGCCGAGGCCGTGCGCGAACGCGCGAATCCCGGGGACAAGGGGTTCTTGGACGCATCCCCGACCGGGGGAGGCGCGCGAGTAGTATCCCCGTCCCCGTCCCCGTCGTCCCCGAAGAATCGGTTGTCCCCATCCCCGGATTCCCCGGGAAAAAAAAAGAAAATAAAAATCGGGGGCCTCCCCTCGCTCGGTCCCGACGCGGACGGGTACGCGCCGCTCCACCTGGCGCAGGGCGCGGGGGACGACCCCGACGCGATCGCGGCGCTCGTCCGCGTGGACCCGGGCTCGGTCCTCGCGCGCGACGCGGGGGGGTGCACGCCGCTCCACCTCGCCGTCGGGAACGGCGGGTCCGCGCGCGCGGCGGAGGCGCTGTTGCGAGCGGGCGAGTATGTGTCGGCGTCGTCGGACGAAGATGACGTCTCCTTTCTCGGAGGATCGACGCATTATTCTTCGAAAGACTTCGAACCGGCTTCGATCGCTTCGGCGCGCGACTTCGAGGGGCGGACGCCGCTTCACCACGCCGCCGGCGGCGCGGCGGGGAGGGACGTCCTCGAGGCGCTCCTGCGGGCGGCGCCGGCGTCGGCGTCGGCGCTCGACGACGCGGGGAACGCCCCCGCGCACCTCGTCGCCGCCGCGCGGACGGTTCCGGAGCCTCTCGACGGGACTTCGAACGGACTTCGAACGGACTTCGAACGGACGTTCGCGAACCGCGTCGCGGACGCGGCGCGCGCGCTCGCGGAGGCGTGCCCCGAGGCGCTCGCGGCGCGGAACGTCGCGGGGCAGACGCCGGCGGAGGTGGCGCGCGCGCTCGACGCGGGCGCCGACGTCGTCGACGCGCTCCAACGCAAACGCGCCTCGTCGCCGCCGGACGAGGGGGATGTATCCGAGGAGGGGGACGAGGGTGAGGGAGGGGTCGGACGCCGAGACCCCGCGACGTCGTAGCGAGCGAAAGACGCCGGGTATCTTCCGCCGGGTATCTCTCTCCTTTCACATATAGTGTGCGCTATCATATTTATTCCCTGCCGGAACGCATCGGACGCTTCTTCTTCTTCTTCCGCCGCCCTTTACGCGCTCGCGTCCTCGGCTCCGCCCCCCCCCTCGGCTCCTCCTCCTCCAGAACCCCGCCCGCCTCCTCGAGAAACACCCCCGTGTGCCCGCTCTCGTCGCCGCTCGCCGCCGCGTCGTACGCGAACAGAGGCACCAGCGTATCCTCCAGCTGTTTTTTTAAATCGGGCTCGTACGCGTACGCCTTCGCGATGCGGCCGAGGGGAAGCGAGAAATATCTCGCCCACGCCTTCTCGGCGCCGAACGCGCGCGCCCACGCCGCGCCTCGAGCGGCGACGGTCCGCGCGGCGTCCTCGTCGCGGCGCGCCCAATCCACCAAGTCCCGCAGGTCGCTCAGGTCGGGCTTCACCGGGACGTAGTGCGTCCACGGCTCGAGCTCCGCGAGCGCGAACGCGTCGGATAAGGGGGACGAGACGCGAAACAGCAAAGCGCCCGAGGCTAAAGCCCGGAGCGTCTCCAGGGCGCTCCGCGAGCATATCGTCGCGTCGCCGACGTCGAGCGCGTACTTGTGCCGCTGGCGCTCGGAGGCGGAGAGAGGCGGGGCGGAGGAGAAGGGCGCGGGGAGCGCCGAAGCGCACGAGAGCTCGGAAGACGTGTCCCTCTCGGTGTCCGAAGACGACGTTTTCCGCGACGACGAAGACGTCGTCTCCTCCGACGCCGATTCCTCCGACGACGATTCCTCCGACGACGTCTCCGACGACGCCGATTCCTCCGACGACGTCTCCGCCTCCTTCTCCTCCTCCGCCTTATTACTCTCCTCCTCACTCTCCTCCTCGATGAACCTCGCGTCGATCCATTCTCCGTCCCCGCCCTCCCCGCCCTCCCCTCCGCGGCGCGCGACGACGCTCAGCATCACCGCGCGCCAGCCGGGCGTCGTCCGCCCCGCGGGCCCGTCGTCCGCGAGCGCGCGCGCCGCCCACTCCGCGGCGGTCGCGGCGGAGGCGCGCGCCCCCCGCCCCCCGGACCCCGACGCCGCGGACCCCCCTCCTCCCGAAGAGGAAGACGCGTTCGCGTTCGATCCGACTTCGGACGCCGGTTCGGACGCTTCGAATTCGGTTCCTTCGTCCGACGCCTCGTTCGCGTTCGCGCGTCGGAGGAGTAGGGTCGCGCATCGGCTCGCGCCCATCGGGTCCGCGCCGAAGGGCGCGCGAGGCGCGTACGCGTCCGCCGCGTACCCGCGCCAGACGACCGTGGACACGCGCGCCTCCCACGGCGTCAGCCACCCGAATCCTTCGTCGGAGACACCGTCGTCGCCCGTCGGAGACGCTTCGGAGGCGTTCGTCGGAGCTCCGCCCTCGTCGCCCCTCGCCGCGGCGCGCAGCGACGCCTCGTCCACCGCCAGCGACCCGTCCTCCGAGCGCCGCAGAGCCGCCGCCACGAAATCCGCGCTCGGGACGTTGACGAGGCTCGGGAACACGTCGCGGCTCGTCGGGCTCGCGGCGAAGTCGAGCGTCGGCGCTTTCCACCGCTTGGCCTCAGGGCACGGGTCTCGGCGGAGGAACCCCCGAGGCGCCGATCGCACGCACCCCGGCGCGAACGGCGACGCGAGCGGGTTGAGTACGACGTGGAACGGGTCGTTTCCGGGCTTGAACCTGTGCGGGGCGTACGCCATGGCGGTGTACGCGAGCGCCGAGAAGGCGGCGTACGCGGACGCGTAATCCTTCATACGAAGCGAACGCGCGGAGGCGTCGTCGGAGTTTTTCGAGCGCGCCTCGCCGAGGAGCGCGGCGAAGTCCCGCGCGCGCCACCTCGCGAGCGCTCGGTCCTCGGCTCGCGCGTCGCGTCGCTCGCGGTTCGTCCGCGCGTCGACGTCGTCGTCGTCGCTGATCTCTTCGCGCTCGTCTCGTCTCGGCGGGCGCACGGCGTTGAGGGTGAACACGCCGTCCTCCCACGCGAACACCGCGACCGTCGGGGGCGCGGCGAGCCACGAGCGCGGCGCGTCCTCGTCCTCCGCGGAGGAGGACTCGAGCGCGGTCCGGAGGACGTCCGCGGTGGTGTGCGGCGCGATCGCGAGGGGCGCGAGCGGGTACGCGGTCGCGTCGTCCCAGAGCACGACGCGGGGGCGCGAGCGCGACGCGAGCGCGACGGAGAGTCCCAGGGCGACGACGAGGAGGATGCCGAACGCGAAGATGCCGTCGCGCGTCAGCGCGCCCGTCGGCGCCGGCGCGCGCCTCGGCGTGGACGGGGTCACCTCGGGCGCGTCCTCGCCCACGGGGATGAGGGGGATGCGCTCCAGCGCGCGCGCGCCCCTGAGAGGCATCGCGCGAGGCGCGTCTAGGAACGCGTCGGCGACGTCGCGCCTCGCCGGGGCGCCCGAGTCGACCCGCGCTCGGTCCGAGCGCGCGAGGGACTGGCGCGCGCCCCGAGGAGGGCCGGGAGCATGTCGTCGTCGGGAAAGCTTCCGAAGCATCCAACGTGTCGTGAACGCGTTGATGTTCACTGGCTGCGCCCAAAATTTGGCGCGCGGCGCGCCTAAATCAAGAAACGACCACCGCCGCGTGCCCTAATCGCGTCTTCGATCGCGCCTCCCGGATCGTCTCCCCCCTCGCTCCGCGCACTCGCTCCGCCGCGCCGCCGTCCCTCGCGGTCGCGCCGGTTCTCCTCGCCCGCAGCACCGGTCCCTCGACGCCATGGCGGGCGGCGGGGTGGACCCCCAGATGGCCTCCTTCCTCGAGGAGGAGAAGCGCAAGGCGATGTTCAACGAGGTGGTGTCCAAGCTCGCGGACGTGTGCTTCGACAAGTGCGTGGGGAAACCCGGCGCCAGCCTCGACAGGCACGAGAGCGCGTGCCTGAGCCAGTGCGCGCTGAGGTACCTCGAGACGGGCCAGGTGATCATGAGCAGGATCCAGAGGATGCAGTGAGCGAACGCGGCGACGCGCGGGTCGGAGCCATCGGAGCCGTCGAGACGCGTCGGGGTTCATTCATCAGCGCGTCGGGGATCATCCATCGATCACCAAATCGTCCTGGGATCTCCTTTCGAAGGTATATCATATTCGTCAGAAGAACGCGTCGCCTCCCTCGTCCCCGTCCGCGAAGTCATCGTCGTACCCGTCGTCGTCGTCGAACGCGCCGCCCTGCTGGTAATCGTCCTCCTCGTCCCAGTCGCCGTCCTCCTCCGCGCCGTCGGCGTCCTCCGCCTCCGCCGCGTCGGCGACGTCGTCGCCCCCCGGCGCCGGCGCCTTCGCCCCGGTCGCCCCAAACGCCGCCTTCTTCCCGGCGGTCCCGACGACGCGCCCCTCGGGGTCCGACGCCGCCAGACCGTCCCCCCGGGAGGAGATGATCCCCCCGTCGACCGAAACGACCGCCCCCTCCGAACCGATCGTCCCGGGTTCGATCCCGTCGCCGCCGGATCGCGAAGGGTTTTTCCGACGCCGAGCGAGCGCGCCGACGCCGGGATCGTCGTCTCCGGGATCGGCGCCCTCGCGCATCCGCTTCGTCGCGCGCTCGCCGCCCCTCGCGCGGGCTCCCTCGTTCGCGTCCTCGTCCGATGCGGATTCCTCGAGGCGCGCGAGGCGGTCGAGGCGGCCGATGGGGCCTCCTCCCCCGGTCGCGCGGCAGGCGCCTTTACGCGTCGGCGGGTCTTCGTCCTCGTCGTCGGCGGCGGCCGTCTCGTCGTCTCGCGACGCGGGATCGTCGCCGTCGGCGTTCGCGTCGTCGGTTCCGCGGGCGCGCTTGCGGACGCGCTCGGCGGCGGCGGCGTCCTTGTCCTTCGCGCGCGCGCTCGTTCGGGGCGCGGCGGAGGAGGGCCCCGCGCCGGAGGTTCGTCCGCGGAGCAGCTCCGCCGGAAAGTACGCCGCGTTCGCCTCGAGCGTCTCCGCGAGCGTCGCGCGGACGAGCGCCTCGGCGCTCTTCGCCCGCGCCGCGCGGTCGCGGTGGTGCTCGATGACCACCTCCGGGTACTTCGCCGCCGCGGGCTCGGCGTCGAGGAAGTAGCACGAGTTGCGCCACGCGCTCTGGAGCTGGCGGCGGTACTTGAGCAAAGCCTCGTCCCTCGGCGTCAGGACCGGCGGCGGCGGCATGCGCGGCATGGGGGGGTAGAGCGAGGGCGGGCCGTCCGCGGCCGCGCCCGTGACGACGTTGCCGTCGTCGTCGAACGTGATCGGAGCGGAGGCGGTGCCGGAACCGCGACCGCCGCGACCGCCGCCGCGACCGCCGCCGCGACCGCCCGACGCGGTCGCCATGGCGACGACGGGCGCCCGGAAAAGTGACGACGGGGGCGGAGTAGTGACAGTGCGCGGGCGGCGCGCGCCTTCGCACTTGTGCTTGCCGTCGACTTGTGCTGATGACGAACGTTTTCACGCGCGAGATGGCCCTCGTCACCTCGGGGCTCTTCACCTCGGCCCGCGCGCTCGGACCGCGGTCCGGCCCTCGTTTGTCATGGCCGCGGACCCGTCGCTGTTCGCGACGGACCCGAGCTTCGAGGTGTGGCCGCAGCTCGCCGCGGGGAAGCACCCGGTGCGCGCTCCGCGCCTCCCTCCACCCCGCTACTAGACTACATACTCGTGCCCGTCACGCGCCGCGACTCGTCGATTCCCCTCGCGCTCACGCCTCGAATCCCGCCCCTCCACGCCCGACCCCAGGTGTGCGACCTCCCCCTGTGCACGGTGTACCTGAACGACGACCGCACCTGGCCCTGGCTCGTGCTCGTCCCGCGCGTCCCGGGCGCGGTGGAGATCCACGACCTGGAGGACGACGACCAGGCGCGACTGATGGCGGAGCAGAGCGCGTGCGCGAGAGCGATCGTCCGCGCCTACTCCAGTTTCCCCACCGCCATCGCGAAGGTGAACGTCGGGGCGATCGGGTGCGTGTGCAGACAGCTCCACGTCCACGTCCTCGGCCGGTTCGTGAACGACCCCGCGTGGCCGGGACCGGTGTGGGGCGCGACGGAACCGGTCCCGTACGAACCCGAGGCGCGCGCCGCGTTCGTCCGAGCGGTGTGCGAGAGCCTCGCCGAGCAAGCCGCCGAGCGCGCGGGGCGGGGAAGAGACGACCTCACGCCCATGTGCCGAAGAGATGACGCCCCTTCCCGACCGACGACGACCGACGGCGTCCCGAGCGGACGATGACCGGTCATGGACGACGCGAACTGGTCATCGGCGCTTCGGCGTCGTTTCGATACGTCGCGTCGCGTCGCGTCGCGTCGCGTCGGGAGACGGGGGAGCGACTCTCGCGGAAAAAAGTGAAAAACGTACGTCGTCTCGCGAAAAACGTATCCTACCGCGCCCTCTCTCAGAGTTGGTCGCGCGGGGGCAGGGGCCCCCACAGCCCCTTCGGGCTCGCCGTGAGTATCTCCACGCCCGTCTCCGTCACCAGCAGGGTGTGCTCGCACTGCGCCGTCCACTTCCCGTCTTTGGTCACCGCGGTCCATCCGTCCTTCCACATGGCATCCGCCGTCTTGCCGATGGTGAGCATGGGCTCGATCGTGAACGTCTGCCCGACCCGGAGGGTCCCCGCGTCGTTGTTCCTGTGGTGCCGCACCGTCGGCCCCGAGTGGAACTCCCTCCCCACCCCGTGCCCGACGAACTTCTCGACCACGCCGTAGCCCATCTCGTCCGCGAGCGCGTGGATGACCGCGCCGATTTTCCGCACGGGCGCGCCCGGCTCGACGACGGAGATAGCCGCCATCAGACACTTGTCCGTCGCGTCGATCAACGCGTCAACCTCCGCGCTCGTCTTCCCCACCCTGACCGTCCGGCTCGTGTCGCCGTGGTACCCGTTCAGGTACACGGTCACGTCGATGTTGATGATGTCCCCGTCCTGAAGCTCGGTGGAGTCCGGGATGCCGTGGCAGATGCACTCGTTGAGACTCGTGCAGACGGATTTGGGGAAGCCGCCGTAGTTGAGGGGGCTCGGGTACGCGCCATTTTCGATCGTCATCTCGTGCACCTTGCGGTCGATGAAGTCCGTCGTCACCCCGGGCTTCACGAGCGACTCGGCGTAGTCGAGGACCTGGGCGGCCAGGAGGCCGCTCGCGCGCATCCGCTCGATGCCCTCCGCGTCGTGGATCTGCGGGCGCTCGCTCATGTCCGGGAGAAATCCCGACTCGGCGTACGGCGGGCGGGGAATCTCGGGCGGGACGTGGCGCTTCGCGCTCACCTTGCCCTTGGTGAGCCTCGCGCGGCCCTGGAACAGCTCGGGCTCGCCGGGGAGCGCGGCGTCCAACGCGCCCAAGAGCTCCGCGGCGAAGCCCTTCTTCTTCGCGGTGACGACGAGGAACGAGCGGCGGCCGGCGCCGTGACCGCGACCGCCGCGACCGCGGCGGGAGGCGGCGAGCGAGGCGGCGGCGTGCCAGTTCCGGCCGCGAGCGTCCCCGCCGAGGAGGAACGACGAGCGACGCGCGCCCGCGCGCGCGAGGGGGGACGCCGCGGAGGCGGTCAGGCGCGCGACCAACGCGTGCGCGGCGGCCATCGGGACGGGACGAGGGACGAGGAGAGGGCGGGCGCGACGCGAGGGGGAGGCGCGCGGCCGAGGAATGACGCGCGGCGATAAGGAATCCAAATGGCACGTCTTCCCGAGGAGCGGTTCGAGTGCTGCTGCGACACAGTGCTGCTGGCAACAGTTCATCGGACGACGCCGAGTGACGTCGCCAGATTCATTGAGCGTCGCGGCGTTCCTTCGGCCGTCGTCTCGTCGCGGGCGTTTTCCTTTTCCGTTCGTGACCGCCTTTCGATCGATCCTCGATCGATCGATCGCGGTCGCGCCTTCGATCGTGGGTTCCCTATGAACCCCCCCGCCCCCTTCCGGTCAAACCGTCCCCCGAACCCAGCCTCGAAACTCGACCGCTCGCCGACCCGCGCCGGCGGCTCCCGTCCACGAACGTCCGCGAATAAATGGAAGTCTCGCGAAAGACGCGCGCGGCGCCGGTCGTGCCGACACCGCGATCTCGTCGCCGCGCGATCGCTCCGCGCGCCGCACACCGGCCCGCGCGACGCACGCCGTCACGCGCCGCCCCCGCACGCCTCGAGCGCGCGCACGCCCCCGGGACCGGACCTCGGCCTCCCCTCGCCCGACCGCGCACGCGACGGCGCGCCTCCTCGCGGCGATCTTGGAAATCGCGGCGCCCGCGTGATCTCGCGCGCGCTCGTCCCCGCCAAAAGACCAATCGTCAGCGACCATGCACGGCTTCGGCGGCATGCGTCCCCCTAAGGTACGCCGCGCGCGCGCGATACCCCCGCCCCGCGCGCCCGCGAACGAGCGTCGCGCTCGCGCCGGGAACCGCCCGCGGCGCCGGACGCGGGAACCCGCGCGAGGGACGCCGCGATCGCTCGTGGTCAACACGCGCCGGAGGCGTCGCGGTGGCGCCGTCGCCGACGTCGCGTCGCGCGTTTCTTCGCCTCCCCGCCCCGCGCGGACGCGCGCGGGGCGTCGCGAACGCGTCCGGGGCGTCCCGGCGACGCGTCGACGCGACGCCTGCATCCCCCCGCGGGCGAGACCGGGGGCGCGAGCGCTCGCCGCGCCGCGCTCGCGCCCGCCGCGCCGCGCCGCGATCGCGCCGAGGGACGGGAGAAGAAAGAGGGTTGGTTCCTCGAGCCGCGCGTCTGAGAGCCTTCGCGGCGAAATGTTTCGCGCGTTTCTCTCGAGAATCTTCGAGAGCCTCCCCCCCCTCTCCTTCCCTCTCCTTCCCGCCCTCCCAAATTCGTCGCCGTCCTTCGCCTCCGCGCGTCGTTACTCACGACGATCCGTTCCATCTCGTCTTCGATCCTTCGCAGGGCGACAACTCGAAGTTCTACGACGCTCTTGGCGTGGCGAAGAACGCGGACGCCGCCGAGATCAAGAAAGCCTACCGCAAGGCGGCGATCAAGAACCACCCCGACAAGGGCGGCGACCCCGAGAAGTTCAAGGAGGTCACCGCGGCGTACGAGGTGTTGTCCGACCCCGAGAAGCGCGAGATTTACGACACGTACGGCGAGGAGGGTCTCAAGGACGGCCCCGGCGGCGGCCCCGGCGGCGGCTCTCCCTTTGACATCTTCGAGGCGATGTTCGGCGGGAATCCCTTCGGCCCCGGCGGCGGCGGCGGTCGCGGCGGTCGCTCGCGCCAGCGCAAGGGCGAGGACGTCGTCCACGGCCTCAAGGTGTCCCTCGAGGATCTGTACAACGGCGTGACGAAGAAGCTCTCGCTGGCCAAGAACGTCCTCTGCCCCAAGTGCGACGGGAAGGGCTCCAAGTCGGGCGCGAGCGGGCACTGCGGCACGTGCAAGGGCAGCGGCGTTCGCGTGGTGGTTCGCCAGATCGCGCCCGGCATGGTGCAGCAGATGCAGACGGTGTGCAACGACTGCCGCGGCTCCGGGCAGGTCATCTCCGAGAAGGATAAGTGCGGCCAGTGCCGCGGCCAGAAGGTGGTGCAGGAGAAGAAGGTCCTCGAGGTGCACATCGAGAAGGGCATGGTGAACAACCAGAAGATTGTGTTCCAGGGCGAGGCGGACGAGGCGCCGGGGCAGGTGCCCGGCGACATCGTCTTCGTCGTGCAGGAGAAGGAACACGCCGCGTTCAAGCGCAAGGGCCCGGACCTCTTCCTCGAGAAGGACATCTCCCTCACCGAGGCGCTCTGCGGGTTCCAGACCACCGTGACGCACCTGGACAAGCGCCAGCTCGTCATCAGCACGAACGAGGGCGACGTCATCAAGCCCAACTCGTTCAAGGCGGTGTACGACGAGGGCATGCCCACGTACCAGCAGCCGTTCCAGAAGGGCAAGCTGTTCGTGCACTTCAACGTCAAGTTCCCGGAACCCGGGGACCTGAGCGACGACGACCTCAAGGCCCTGGAGAAGATCCTGCCGGCGAGGCCCGTCGTCGACGTCGACCCGGATAACCACGAGGAATGCACCATGCACGACGTGGACATCGACGCGGAGATGCGACGCAACAAAGGCCAGGGGAGGGGCGCGAACGCGTACGACGAGGACGACGAGGACGAGGGCGGGCAGAGGGTGCAGTGCGCGCAGCAGTGAGTGCGAAGAGACGTCGAGCGCGATAGCGCCGGATGCGCCGTCCGCACCCCCCCGAGGGCGCGCGCGTTGCCTCAATCGCGGCCGCGCGCGCGCCCGACGATTCTTTCGAGCGGCGGGAGGAGAAGAGGAGGGCCCGCCCGGGGCGGCGTTCAAAACAAACGCCGCGAGCGAGAAATCCGAGCGAGACGTCCGAGCGAGACCCGACTCGAGCCGCCCGTTTCTATGAAACGTTCGAACACGCTCGTACACCACGCTCGCGCGCTCGGACGCGACGCCTCGCGCTCCTGTACTTTCTCGAAAGTACTTATTCGTCCGAGTCATGTGCGGATAAAAGAAAGTGCGGATGACCGCCGTGTCGTGTCGCTCCGCCACTCTCTCCGCGCGCGTGCCGCACGCGCGAGCCCTCTCCTCGCCCGGTACCCGCACCCCCCCCCCCC
>MDSW01175224.1_pt1 | contig 17603 bp, 18 predicted proteins | sample 811171 | NCBI WGS metagenome assembly MDSW01 (sample SAMN05326641, study PRJNA326480) | marine metagenome | isolation source: seawater | place: Atlantic Ocean: North West | collected 2012
TTTAAATCAGATTATTAGAGTCATATGGTAAATAAAAAATTAATTTCTGTAGATGATTGTGAAAAATTAACAAATAAGCAAGTACGGGAATTATATAAAAAACATGTGAATCCCACTGTAGAAAAATTGTGGGGTGCATTTGGTATTGGAGAAATTGAAGTAGATCATGCTGAAGGTGTTTGGATACATACAAAAAATAATGAAAAAATTTTAGATTTTACAGGAGGATTAGGAGTATTAAGTCATGGTCACAATCATCCTCGAATTTTACAAACAAGAATAAATTTTCAGAAAAAAAAGAGAATGGAAGTTCACAAGACAATTTTTTCACCGTATTTAGCTGCATTAAGTCATAATTTATCAGAACTTTTACCAGATGATTTAGATTATTCATTTTTGTGCAATTCAGGAGCTGAAGCAGTTGAAGGTGCAATGAAGCTTGCATTCAAGTATCATAATGGAAAAAGAAAACATATTCTTCATTCAAATATTTCATTTCATGGAAAGTTACTTGGTTCTGGAACCATAAGTGGATCAAAAGAAGTATATTTTAAATATCCACAAATTCCGTATACAGAATCTTTTGAATATAATAATATTGAATCAGTAAAAGAAAAAATAGAAAAACTGAAAAACGAATCAAATGAATCTGATGTATATGCCTTGATCATAGAACCATTTCAAGTTGGAACATTTAGAATATGTAGTACAGAATTTCTAAAAGAATTACAGCAAATTTGTAATGAAAATGATATCGTTTTAATTTTTGATGAGATCTATACTGGGTGGTATAAAACTGGACGAATGTTTAATTTTATGAGTCATGATGTAATTCCAGATATTGTAACAACATCAAAATCTTTAGGTGGAGGAAAAGCATCAATTTCAGCATATATTTGCAGGACACCAATTCTAAAAAAATCATATGGAACTAATTTACGTGATGCCATTATACATTCTTCAACATATAATGGATTTGGAGAAGAATGTATTACAGCTATAGAAGCAATTAATATAATGCAGGAAGAGAATTATGAAGAAAAAAGTTTCAATATTGAAAAAATAATGAATAAACGTTGTAAACAACTTGTAAATAATTTTAGTAATCAAGTTAAGGAACATCAGGGTTCAGGGGCACTACATGGAGTTTTTCTAAAAACAGATAATTTGATAATTGGAAAAATATTAAAAATTGTTCCTATTAGTATAACAAAAGATGAGAGATTTATTTCAAAATTAGTTGCTTCAGCAATTTCAGATTGGATGTATAGAAATTATAAAATTTTGGTAATTTTTACAAATACAGATAAAGTTGCATTATTTCTTAAACCGTCATTAATCATAAATGAAGAAGAAATAAATTATTTTTTTGACAGTTTAGAAGCAACATTGAAAGAAGGGATATGGAAAATAGTGTTACAATTTATTTCAAAACAGATTTTTTAGTATTAGTAAAAACAAAACAAATTAAATTTTTGATTTGAATTTTGCAGGAACACCTAACCAAAATTCATTATCTAAAACATTTTTAGTAACAAATGAATGTGCTGCAATTATAGAATTTTCTCCAATTGTAACATTTGGCATAATTGTAGAATGCGTGCCGATTTTACAATTTTTTTTTAATACAACTGGACCTTTTTTTTGATCTATTGTTGAATGAGAGTAAATTGAACAGTGTGAACCAATTTGAACATTATCTTGAATTTCCACACCAAAATTACAATTAATATATGTAAAAGAACCTATATCAAAATCACTTCCCATTTTTAGATTTTCTGGATAATGTACAATGTAGTTATACTTAGTAAATTTACCATGTTCAATTATTGGTTTTTTCCATGTTTCAGTCATTTTGATATCAGTATGTAATCTGTTTTTGTAATAACTTTGTATTTAATTTTATTTGCTCTAGATGTTTAACAATTTTCTTAGCAGCGTTACCTTTTCCATAAATTGAACTTTGTTTAAGTTTCTTTGATTTCAATGCAATTTCAATGGCATTCGAAATAGATTTCTGAGTAAACGCTTTTACATCTATAACATTAGGTCCTTTTTCCCTAAACTTCTGTCTTATTCCAATATTTACTACTGGTTTTTTAAAAAAACTTGCTTCAATAATACCACTACTGGAATTACCCACAAGTACTTTACAATTCTGTAGCAATCCCAAGAAATCATTTCGTGGTAATGTTGGATAAAAATGAATAAAATCATGTTTGTTAATTATTTGTTTTATTTTTTTATATATAATTTGATTTCCAGAATCAATATTTGCACCAATTATGATAGTCTTTTTTTGTAATTTTGTAATTGCTTTTAGTGTTTCATTAATTTGATTTTCTACATCATCTATTTCAGTTGTTACTGAATGTTGTACTAATAATATTTCATTATTTATTATTTCATCACCATATTTTTTTTTTAATTCATTTATTTTAGTAATTTTATTATTCACTACTTCATCAATACTAGGAGAACCAGTATGAAAAATGTTTTGTGAATTTTCACCCATTCTCAAAATTCTATTAGCACTCTTTTTTGTTGCAGCAAAATGAATATTAGATAATTTTGTAATTGCATGTCTAGTATATTCATCTAGTCCTCCAGACTTATCTCCACCGTGAATATGTGCATTAGGGATATTCATATGATTTGCAGCTATTGCAGAAGCAAGCATTTCATCCCTATCTCCAAAGATTACATTAATGTCTGGTTTTAATTTTTCAAATATTTTAGAAAATTCTATAATAGATTCACCAATAATTTTTGTTAATTCAAATTTGGAATCTGTTTTAGGCATTATGGGAATTTTTGCAGTAATTTGATAACCATCTTTTTTAATTTGATTCACAGTCATTCCATATTCTTTTAAAAAATGTGAGCCAGTAACAATTAATTTTAAATCTAGTTTTTTGCTATTTGTTATTTCATCTAATATCGGGCGTAAAATTCCATAATCAGCTCTAGTACCAGTAGCTACAACAACGCTCCTTTTTTTCATTTAATTAATCCAGTACCCACTTTAAATTTAGGATGCCATATTCCGTCATTATCTTGTTCAAACAAGTCTTTATTGTACCATTTGTCCATAATTTTCCAAAATTCTATTATGTTTAAACCTGTAAATTCACAAAATCTCTCAACAATGTCTTGATCTAATTTTCCATCTCTCTCCTCAATAATTGGAATCATTTCTTCACGAGTTTTCATTCCATATCGAATCCATTTTGATCCAATATCTGTAGCTGATGCATGTCCAAATTTTAAATATTTTAGATATGGATTTAACATATAGCTAAGCGAATCAATTTGATCATAGTTATCTAGTGAACCCTCTCTTTCATGTTCATGACCTAAATGACGAAATCCCCATTTTTGAGCAACTTGGAAATTATGATGAGAATTCCACGGGATATAATAACTCAAATAAATTGGTTCCAATCCTGCATCCTCACATTCTTTTCTTGTAGGTTGAGTTATTCCGTCTAATTCTTTCTTAGTAATTTCACCATCTTCAAACCATTTATTTGGAATAGGTTTAACAACATCATTTTCTGATTGCAACATTGCAGAAGCTTTTTCTTCACTTTGTATTCCTCCATATGTATAATTAACATCTTCTCCGTAAACAAGTAATTTTATTCCCATTTTTAATGCCATTCTATAAGGTAATGCATATAGGAAATAATCCAAATACCAACTAGGAGAACCAAAATCTTCGAAAGCTTTTTTCAATACTTTTTTGGCTAATTTTCTATTTGGTTGAAATAATAAAATATCACATCCAAAAGATTCGGAAAGATTTTCTAAATTTTTTCTACCAGTCTCGGTCCATTCAAAATTTCCTGAAGAAACTAAAAGAGGATTCATTTTCATTACTTCTTTCATATAATATACTTGAAAATGAGAATCTTTTCCACCAGATACAGCAATTACACAATCATAATTATTCCCATTACACTCACGATGTTTATCACAAAGTTTTTCTAATTCTTTTTTTCTTTGAACCCAATCTGTATTTTTTGTTTTTTCAAAATTTATACACGGATAACAAACCCCATATTCATTAAATTGAATGCCAGGTCTTGTATCTGGCATCAAACATTTCGTGCAATATTTCACATCTGTGATTTTTATATTTATTATTTAAATGGTAGTTAGTCATCAATTTTTATTATCTTTAGAAATTATCTAAACTCAGGAATGAAATCATATCAAATTAAATTTCCTCATGGGATTATGTTTCATCATTTTCATGGTAAAAATAATCCAGTAGTTCAGGGTTCTATAGGAAAAGAAACCTTATCCGAAATCATAGAATTCATTGGAACTGAAAATATTCTTAATGCAAATGAATGGGCAATCAAATTTCAAAATCATTCCATTAAATCAAATCACGTATGCCTAACATTTGATGATGCATTAAAATCTCAAGTAGATGTTGCTCTTCCAATATTACGCTCATATGGTTTAACAGGATTTTTTTTTATTTATTCATCGATTTTCGAAGGAATTAAAGAAAAACTTGAAATTTACCGATATTTTAGGACAACACAGTTTTCAAATATAGAAGATTTTTATGAAAAATTTTTTAATTATCTAAAAAATTTTACTGAATATGATAAAATTCAAAAAGGATTGAAAAGATTTGATTCAGAAGAATATTTAAAAAATTGTGTATTCTATTCAAAATCAGATAAAAAATTTAGATATATTCGTGATCAAATATTAACAAAAGAAGAATATTTTAAAATTATGGATAAATTAATTCAAGAAAGTAAAATTAACTTAGAAAAAATTTATGAAAAAATTTGGATGTCTCAACTGGATTTAGAAAAAATTAACAAAGAGAATCACATAATTGGATTACATTCCTATTCTCATCCAACAAAGTTCTCATCATTATCCTACAAAAATCAAAATGAGGAATATGAAAAAAATAAAAAACATTTAGAAAAAATTAATTCTAAAATATTTGCAATGTCACATCCTACAAATTCATATAATAAAGACACTTTAGAAATTCTAAAAAAATTAAATATTACAATAGGATTTCGAGCGGACATGAATCCTATTAAATCTAATTTAGAGATACCAAGACAGGATCATTCAATAATAACTAATATGTTATAAAATAAATGAAAATAACAGTTTTTACAAGTAATCAACCAAGACATATAAAATTAGTAGAAAAACTAGCCAAGATTTCAAGTGAACTATACGTAATATCAGAAGTGACTACAGTATTTCCAGGTCTTAAATCAGATTTTTATTCTGATTCTAAAATTATGAAAGAATATTTTTCAAAAGTAAGAGAGGCAGAAAAATCTGTTTTTGGAAATGTAAAATTTTTTCCAAAAAATTGTAGATTAATGGTTTTAAAAAGTGGGGATCTAAACTTACTTGATAACGATATAATGAAAGAAGCAATGTTGTCAGATATCTTTATTGTTTTTGGATCAAGTTACATTAAAGGTGATTTGTGTAAAGAATTAGTTGGAAAAAAAGCAATTAACATACACATGGGTGTATCCCCATACTATAGAGGAAGTTCTTGCAATTTTTGGGCAATATATGACAAAAATCCAGAGATGGTTGGAGCAACAATTCATTATTTGAGTGAAGGATTAGATTCAGGAGATATTTTATTTAATGTATTTCCAAAAAGTGAAAAAGTTAATTCATTCATTTTAGGAATGAAATCGGTATCAGCAGCACAAGATGCTTTAATTGAAAAAATTATGAATGGGGAAATATTAAAAATGATTCCAATTAAATCTAATAAACAATTAGAAATTAGATGTGGAAGATATGTGGATTTCACCGATGAAGTAGCGATGAATTATTTAAACAATGAATTAACAAAAGAAGAAATCTACAATTCTCTAAAGAATAGAGATTTAAAGAAATTTACAAATTCCATATTAAAATAATAATTCAAGTTATTTTTAAAAATAATTAATAAATTAATTCAATAAATCTAAGATAATGTAGGATTAAAAATTTCATTCTGAATATAAGCATAAAAAATAATTTTAAAATAAGATAAATAATCATAAAAAAAACTAATTTTATGCAACTTATAGCTGAAATTGGTGTAAATTGGGATGGTGATTTTGAACTTGTAAAAGAAATGATGTTAGAATCAGCAAATGCAAATTTTAATTTTGTTAAATTTCAAGCATTTCAACCAGAGTTAGTTGCAAAACATCCAGAAGCATCTAGAGTTTATAATTCCTCAATTACTTCAGAAAATATCAAAAAAATTAATTCAATAGCAGAAGATATTGGGATTGAATGGTTTTGTACACCTATGTATGAAGATGCAATAAAAATTTTAGAACCATTTGTTAAACGATATAAAATTAGAGAATATGATGGAAGGAAAATCATTGGAAATAAAGCTACCAATATGTTTAAAAAATTATTAGATACCAAAAAAGAAATAATAATTAGTTCAGAATCATCTCCAAAAAATTGTGAATTCTATAAAAATGAACAAATAAAATGGATTTACTGTGTTCCAAAATATCCCTGCAAAATTGAGGAAATAAATTTTTCAATAATTGATGATTTTGATGGATTTTCAAATCATTGTTCAGATATTCAAGCAATCAAGAAAGTGATTGATTTAAAATCAAAGATTTTAGAGATTCATATTACTTCTAATAAAAAGAAAAATTTTATAGATAATAATGTGAGTTTTGATTATTCAGATATGCAAGAAATTTCAAAATATGCAAAATACAAAAAGGTTATTTGATGAAAGATAAATCAGTCAAACCAATTTGTGTTATTGCTGCAAGAGGAGGATCAAAAGGAGTTCCAAATAAAAATATCCGTAAATTAGGAGATATTCCACTAATTGCTCATTCAATTAAAACTGCAATTAGTAGTAATTTGTTTAGCTCAGTAATAGTTTCTACAGAAAATTCAAAAATTGCAAAAATTTCTAAGCAATATGGTGCAGATGTACCATTTTTACGCCCAAAAAAACTTGCAACAGATAATGCATCAATGACGGATGTACTATTACACACAATTACTGAATTACGTAAATTAGATTATAATTTTGATACAATTGTTAACAGAGATTGTACTGTTCCTTTCATAGATAAAAAAGATATTCAAGGTGCTATTAGAAAATATTATTCAAAATCATGTAATTTAGTTTGTGGAGTTTACAAACAACATCACAACCCATATTTCAATATGATGGAAATTACAAAAGGAGGTTACATGGATTTTAGCAAAAAATTAAAAAAACAAATAACAGGAAGACAAAATTCTCCCATAGTTTACCAATTAAATGGATTATTCGTATTAAATGTAGAAAATTTCTTGAAGACTAAAAAATTTTATTCAACAAAAATTATTCCTTATGAAATTTCAGTAGAACATGGATTTATGATTGATACTGAATTTGAATTTCAAATTGCAGAGATGGTAACTAAAAAAAGAATTAAATTAAAATAATATATTTACCAAGCAGTCCATCCACCATCAACTATAAGATTAAAACCAGTTACATATGATGATGCATCAGAAGCTAAAAATAATAGAGCACCATCATAATCTTCTTTGTTTGCCATTCTACCAAGTATTGTTTTTTTAGAATAATTATTTACAAATTTTTTATCTTTATGTAATTGCTTATCAAAAACTCCTCCAAGAGTAAGTGTATTTACGCGAATATTTTTTCCGTGCCAATATGCTGCCAAGTATTTTGTTAGATTTACCATTCCACCTTTAGTTGTGGCATAAAAAGCAGGAGAATTCAATCTACTTTTTCCATAAATTCTTTGATCTGCTCCAACTACGCCATAAATTGAAGAAATATTTATGATCACACCATGATTTTGTTTTACCATCACTTTACCAATTTCTCTACTACACAAGAATAATCCTTGCAAATTAGTATTGATTGTTTCATTCCAAAGATCTAAAGGATATTTTTCAAAAGGAAAATCACGTTTTGGGTGTTCTCTAGGAACAAAATGTGCATTATTTATCAGGATATCAATTTTCTTAAATTTTTTTATGATTTTTTTAACCATTTGTTCTACAGAAGACTCGTTAATAATATCAATGTCAAATACTTCTGTGATTACATTATATTTTTTAGATAATTCTAATTTAAGCTTTAAATTTTTTTTAGCATCTTTATCTACCAAAATTACATTAGCTCCAGATTCACATAATATATGAGCAAATCTAGAACCTAATCGACCAGCTGCACCTGTAAGTACTACAGTTTTACCATCTAATCTAAATAATTTATTCACCGAATTATTTTTGTTCAATTTATCATTACCATTTTTTTAAGTTTTGATGATTTTTTAATTCCAATGGCCACATTAAGAATTTTTGCACCTTCATCAATAGGATTAATTGACTTTTCACTTTTTTTGACACATTTAATGAAGTGCTCTATTTCATCTAAATACATGTCATTCATATCATAATTTTTTAACTTCATTTTTTCAACCCATTTTTTATTATTTACATCATATAATAGAATATTATTTTTATTTGAATCCCAATATACAGTTCCATGAGTTCCAACTACCTTACAACTGCGTGCAGGAGGTTTCTGAAAATAATCTAAATGTATTTCACCTATAACATCATTACTAAAACGTAATAAAATACTGGATAAATCTTCGACATCAATTTTTAATTCACTAAATTTGCCTGTAATTGAAAAAACTTCTTGTACTTTGCCAAAAATCCAATATAAATAATCTAATTCATGAATATTTGTTAATACAACACCTCCACCTAAATCATTACGTGAAGCATAACTTTTTTTATAATCTTCATAAGAATGCCAATCTGGTAAAAATGATCCATTTTCAGCATGAACAGAAATTACTCTACCAATTTTATTTTCAGAAATTATTTTTTTGATTTTTTTAATTCCTGGATTGAATCTTAATACACATCCCATCATTGTTATTAGTTTTCTTTTTTTTATAGTATCTAGTAGAAGTTTAACTTCTTTAGTAGAATTTGAAAGAGGTTTTTCAATGAATATGTGAATATTTGCATTTGCTAATTTAATTGCAGTTTTTACATGAAGATTTGTAGTATTTGTGATAAATGCAATATCTGGTTTTTGTTTAATGCATTCATCTAATGAATTAAACAGTTTACATTTTTTATTCTTAAGGAATGAATCATATTTTCTATTTGAACAAACAAAAATATTCATATTTGTAAATTTAGAAAGATTTGTGATATGTCGTTTACCTATAGAACCATATCCTACAACTAAAATATTCAATAAAATTTAATTAAAGAAGATGATATTAAGCCTTAATCATATGATTAATCATAGGATTAATTAAGTACAAATGGAATTTAAATATTAGAATACAATTACTTGTTGATAAAAATGAAAAATTCTAAAAATAATAAAGTCAACATTACTAAGCAATTAAAAAATAAAACAATTTTAGTTACTGGTGGTGCTGGAAGTATTGGTTCTACCCTTACAAAAAAACTTCTGGAGTACCCTGTAAAAGCAGTTAGAGTATTGGATATTGATGAACATGCTTTATTTCAACTAAATCGTTCCATTAATGATCCTAGACTACGTTTACTCTTAGGAAGTGTTACAGACAAGGAAAGAATTGAAATGGCTGTAAATGAAGTAGAAATAATTTTTCATTTAGCTGCAGTAAAAAATATTGAAATCTCTGAATTTAATCCAATTGAAACAATTGATACCAATATCAATGGTTCAGTAAATTTAATTAAAATGTGTATGACTAACAAACCAAAAAAGTTCTTCAATATTAGTACTGATAAAGCATCAAATCCATCTACTCTTTATGGAACTACTAAACAATTATCTGAAAGACTAACAAGTTGGGCAGGATTTCATTCAGATCATACTAGTTTCACTTCAATTCGATTAGGAAATGTAATGGAAACCAGAGGAAATGTATTTGAAATTTGGAATGAAGAATTAAAAAATAATAAACCTTTGTCAGTTACACATCCATCTATGAAAAGATACTTCTTTCATGTTAATGAAGCAGTTGATTTCATTTTACAATGTTTAGTCTCTGCTAAAACAGGAGAAATACTAGTACCTAAAATGAAAAAATATAAAATAAAACAGTTGGCAGATAAAATATCTAAAAAACATAAAGTAATTGGACTTAGACAAGGCGAAAAAATGGAGGAAGTTCTTATTTCAGAGGATGAAATAAAAATTGCTGATAAAAAAGAGAATATGTGGGTAATTAATTATTATAAATACAAAAATAAGAAAAAAACAACATAGTTTTACTGGGATTCAAAAAATTCTGAAACTGATTCTGTAAGATATATTTTTTCTTCTGAAGTCATATTTGGGTATAGAGGAAGAGTCAATATTTGTTCAGAAATCATTTCTGTAAATGGTAAGGAATTTTCTTTCATTCCAAATTTATTTCTGTAAAAGTCAGTGAGATGTATTGGAGAAAAATAAATTTTTGAAAAAATAGATTTTTCTGTTAAAAAATCATGTAATTTATCACGAATTTCTTTACTAGACAATCTTATAGTGTACATTTGATAAATATGCTCAGATCCTCTATCAGAAGACGGAGTAATTATTTCTGAGAATTTTGATAAAGATTTTGAGATATATTTTGCATTATCTTGTCGCATTTTGATTATTTTATCTAGTTTAGAAATTTGAGAAATTCCTAACGCAGCTGTAATTGATGACATTCTCCAATTATACCCTAATTCAAGATACTTTGATTGTTCAGTATTTTCAAAATATCTTACTTTATCCATTCTACCATGAGAACGAATTAATTTTATTTTTTCATAAATTGTTTTATCATTAGTTACTATTGCACCGCCTTCACCAGTAGTTAGAACTTTATTTCCACAAAAACTAAAAATAGATGAATCTGCAATGGATCCTACTTTTTTTCCATTTACTGATGCACCTAATGCTTCAGCTGAATCTTCAATTAAAAGGAGATTATTATTTTGTGCAACTTCTTTAATTTCATTAATTTTACAAGAAATCCCACCATAATCCATAGGAACAATAGCTTTGGTTTTTTGAGAAATCAATTGAGGAAGTAGAGTAGGATCTAAACCAAACGTATTTTCTTCAATATCTCCAAAAACAGGAGTCGAACCTACAAAAGATACTGAGTTAGCAGTTGAAATGAATGAAAATGAAGGAACTATCACTTCATCGTTAGATCCAAAACCATATGCAAGAAATGTAGCATGTAAAGCAGAAGTTCCAGAATTTAGGGTTAAACAATAATCGACTCCAACATAATTTTTTATAGCATTTTCAAATTCCTCAATTTCTGGTCCAATAGCCCAGTTATTTCCACGTTTTATTATTTTACTAATTTGAGTAAAATCTTCTTCATCTGTATAAATTTTATACAATGGTATTTTCCATTTATTAGATGAATCTGTTTTCATAATTTCCTTTTGAATAACAAGTATTTCTCTTTTTGTAAAAATTATACTTAAAATTTAATTTAAAATAAATTCAAAAATCATAGTCTAGTCTAGTTTTTATATTTATAAAAATTTTAAGAATAAATGGTAAAAATATTTTTTTTAGATGAAATTCCTAAAAATTTAGAAATATTTAATCAAAAAAATTGTAAAATTTTCCCCTTAAATTTCAAAGTTGAAAAATATCTTATTGACAAAAAAATTATTCCAACTGATACAAGTAATTGGGTAAGTTGGAATGATTTCATGTTCATAGATACAACAGCAATAGATATTCCAATGAAATGGGGATTAATGCAACACTTACAAAAAAATCTAGATTTCAGAGGAGTAAATTTATCACTATTAATTGAAAAAGAATTATTTTTGTCAATACTTCCATTAATTCATAGAATTATTTTGATTGATAGAATAATTGAAAATGTTAATCCCGACATAGCTGTAATTAATGAAAATGATAATACATACTTTGGACAAATTTTAAAAAAAATTTTAAAAACAAACAAGATAAAAACAGAGCATATAGAAGTCAAAAAAACAACTGAACAGGGTTTTAAGGGTGACAAAATATCATTTGGAGTTGATCTCTTTGGAAAAACTTTTGACATATCATTAAAAAGAAAATATTTTTTTATTTTAAAAGATTTAGTTGAAAAATATTGGGATATTAAATTTAAAATGAATCAATTAAAAAATCAACAAAAGCAGAAATATGATAAGACTATTTTATTGATAGATTTTCAATTAATTAATTATTATTCTTTTTTAAAAGGACTATCTAAGGAAAATTATAATTTAATCTTTTTAAATAGTAGAAGGCCGGCAATATGGAATCAAGAATCATTTAAAATTTCTAAAAATATTAATTTAAAAAAACTACATTTAGACAAAAAAAATGACTATAAAGAATCAAAAGAAAAAATTTTAGAAATCAAACAATATCTTAATGAAATGAAAGATGAATCAATTTTTTGTATAAAAAAATATAATTTTTCAGATATGTTTAAACCAATGATATCAAAATTAATGGAAAAAAGAATTTCTGAAATAATTATAACTATTTCTAGTTTTGAAGAAAAATTAAAAACTCAAAAATTTGACATGATTCTAACGTTAGATGATAGTCAATTATTTGAGAGAAGTATAATTTTCAGTTGTAAAAAAAAGAGCATACCAATTATTATGATGCAAAATGGTGATTTATGATGGAAGAATCTAAAAAATACTCAAAATTTTTATCGCAATTAATAGCGGATAAATTTTTCCTATACGGAAACCATGCAAAAAATGCGTTAACATTCCACGGAATTCCAGAAAAATCTTTAGTAGTTTCAGGTAGTGCTAGATATGACACTCTTTTTAATCAAAAGAAAAATACTGAAGAAAAATATATCATACTAATGGGTTCAGCCTTACCTAGTACAGCTTTTTCATATTTTTTATCCAACAAAGTAATTTTAGAATGGGAAAAAATGATTACAAGTGTTTTTAGAGCACTGAAAGAAATTAAAGATTCAAACGAAGAAATAATTATCAAAAGACATCCAACACAAAATAAAGAAATAATTAAATTTCAACCATTAGCAGATAAATTTCTTCCAGGAGTGAAAGTCTATAAAAATAAAAATACTTATGAATTATTATCAAAATCAAAATTAGTAGTTTCGATGTTATCTTCAGTAATTACAGAAGCTATTATTTTGGATAAACCAGTTGTCTTACCAAGACATATCAAGCATGACTTGGGTCCTCATTTTACACAAACAAATGCAGTATTAACAATTGAGAAACCTGAAGAGGCATTAACAGTTATTAAAAAAGCACTTTATGATGATGACGTAAAAGCAAAATTAAAAATTGGTAGAGAGAAATTTATTAAAGAAAATTTAGAATACGGTGGAAAATCTACAGAAAAAACTTTAGAATTGATAAAAGAGATATTAAAAAAGTAATGAAGTTTAAAATTATCAATGGATTTAAATGAAACAAAATTTTGTTTGTTTTAATAATATGGTACATAAGAACACTATAAAATTTATTTTAAAACATGGGGGATTTAATAAAATAATTAGAGCAACATGTTTTTTTATAAATGATAAAATTAAAAGATCAAATATTAATTTTGAAAAAAATAAATTAATCTTAGGAAAATATAAATTTCAAACTATAGATAACGATGAAGGAATATCTACAGAATTACAAATTTATCAATCTCATGAACCATTAACGACTCATTTAATGATTAAGGAATTAAAACAAGATATGTTCTGCTTGGATTTAGGAAGTAATATTGGATATTATGCAGTAATTGAAAGTAATATTGTTGGGGAATCTGGAAAAATTTTTGCAATAGAACCATCACCAGTAAATTTTCCAATATTAAAACTAAATTTAGAAAATCAAAAAAAGAATAATTTTTCAGTACATAATATTGCAATTGGGGATAAAAATGAAGATATGGAATTTATTATTAGTTCAAAATCAAATTGGAGTAAAATTAGAATGAATAATGAAAAGATTAATCCTGAAGATAAAATTATAAAAATTCCAGTAAAAACTTTAGATTCATTTGTTCAAGAAAATGATATTAAAAAAATAGATATTTTGAGAATGGATGTTGAAGGATTTGAATATAACATAATTCTTGGTGCAAATAAAATTTTAGAAAAATTTACACCAAAAATATTTGTTGAAATTCATAAAATGTATTTGGGAAAAGAAAAAACATATGAAATTTTTAATAATCTTAAGAATAAAGGATATGAAATAAAATATTATATTCCAAGAATTTATGATTCTCCAATAATAGGAAAATTAGATGACATTAAAAAAATAACCATAGATGTAATACTAAATAAATTAGATAATGATACAATACCTGATGCATTTCAAGTTGTTTTAGAGCATACTAAAAATTGATTTGAGAACGTTCACCTAAAAGATATACAGATTCATCAGAAAGATTCTTTTTTATTTCTGTTCCATCAGCTATTATACTATTTACAATTTGAAGAGATGCATCAATAATACAGTCATTCATAATTATTGAATTTTTAATAGTACATTTTTCTAAATGAGAATTTTTTCCAATACTTACATTTGGTCCAACTACTGTAGATGATTTAATTATAGAATTTTCATCAATTATAACAGGAGAAATTATTTTAGAACCAGGTTCAATTGTACAATTTTTTCCAATAAAAATTCCATTATTATTATCATCTTTCATGCTTTCAAGAATTAATTGGTTAGCATGAAGGATGTCTTTTGGTGTTCCAGTATCTTTCCACCAACCAGTTACATAATCATGTTCAACATTCAATCCTTTTTCCATAAGTAATTGTAAAGCTTCAGTGATTTCTAATTCTCCTCTCCAGGAAGGTTTCAATTCACTAATAATTTTAAAAATTTTGGACGTGAGGAAATAAACTCCTATAACAGCAAAATTACTTGGGGGATTTTTTGGTTTTTCAATAATTTTTAAAATTTTATTTTCTTTAATATCCACAACACCAAATTGAGATGGATTTTCAACTTCTGCTAGTAGAATTTGTGCATCACTTGAGGAATTTTGAAACTTATTTACAAAAGAGGATAAACCTGTTCGTAAAATATTGTCACCAAGATATACAATGAATTTATCATTTCCAATAAAATCTTGACATAAACTAATTGCATGAGCAATTCCTTTTGGATTATCTTGATAAACATAAGTTAAGTTTACATCAAATTTTTCTCCATTACCATAAAATTCCTTTACTTTTTCAGGATAAACATCACCAATGATGATTGCTATATCCTTAATTCCTGCATTACGAAGATCTTCTAAAACATATTGAGACATTGGTTTGTTAGCAATTTTAAGCAGTTGTTTGGGTCCCGTATGGGTTAGGGGTCTTAATCTTGTTCCATGTCCTCCATGTAAAATAATTCCTTTCATTTTATTACAAAAATTGATAAAATTTCTCAGTTATAAAGAAAAAGATTCTTAGTTAGAAGCATAATCATCTAAACTTTGGCTAATTGTATACGGTTTTATTTTTAACATTGTATTAATTTTAGATATATCCAATGAGGAATCAATTGGTCTAATAGCTTTCCAAGGCATGGAGTCAATTTTAACAGGGTTTAATAGCGATAAATTGAGATCGAATTTTGTTGCAATCATCTTAGCAAATTCAAATCTAGAGATTTTTGTAGAACCAGCCAAATGAAAAAATCCCTCTAAACGTCGAGAAATTATTTCTAGAATCATTTCACTCAGATTAGGAACGTAAGTTGGAGAAGTTAATTGATTTTCAAGAATATTGATTTTTTTGTTAATTTTTAAATTTTCATAAACCCAAGCTGGAAAAGTTTTTTTCAAAGGATGTTGGCCAAATGGAGTACTTGTTCTAATTATTGACCATCTAGAAGTTATATCTTGTATAATTTTTTCTCCAAATAATTTTGTTATTCCATAATTACTTAGGGGATTTGTTAAATCAGTTTCTTTATACAATCCCTGGTTTCCATCAAAAACATAGTCAGTTGAAATATACATCAAGTAACTACTAATCTGCTCTACTTCTTTAGCAATTACTTCAGTTGCTTTAACATTAATGAAATTTGCTAATTTTTGTTCTACTTCACATTTTTCAACATCTGTTAATGCAGCAGAATGAATTACAATATCAGGTTGTATTTTTTTAAAAATTTTATGAATACCTTCTAAATCTAATAAATCAAGTTGAATGGGAATACCATAAAGAGGTTTGAGATTATTATAACAGGAATATACAATTTCTCCAGATTTTTCAAGATCATAAACTAATTGATTTCCAATTAACCCTGCTGAACCAGTAACAAGGTATTTCATTTTGACCAATTAAGTGTCCAAGGTTGAGGATGAAGTACCTTATCATCAATCAACGGCATCCACCAATCTTTATTTTTTAAATACCAATTTACAGTTTCTTGTAAGGCATGATCAAAATTATATTTTGGCTTCCAATCAACTTGTTTTTCTAATTTTGATGAATCTAAAGAATATCGTTTATCATGTCCTGGTCTATCAGGAACAAATTCAATCATTTCATGAGAAACATCTAGAATATCTAAAATTTTTTCAACAATTGTTTTATTATGAATTTCTTCATATGCTGTAATATTATAAACATCGCCAGATTTACCTTTTTGAATTAATGATTGAATTGCATTAACATGATCATCAGCATGGATCCAACTTCGTATTTGATTTCCATCACCATAAATTGGAACTTTGAGATTTTTTATTGTACGAATGATTGTTTTAGGTATTAATTTTTCAGGAAATTGCATAGGACCAAAATTATTTGAGCATCTAGTTGTAATGCATTTGATTCCATATGTTCTATAATATGACGAAACTAAGTGATCTGCAGCAGCCTTTGTTGCAGAATATGGATTACTAGGATTAATTTGAGATAATTCATTAAAGGATTCTTGATTTCTTGCATCTCCATACACCTCATCAGTGGAAACATGAACAAAAAATTTGTCATATTTTCTTATTCCCTCCAATAGAGAATAAGTGCCTAAAACATTTGTTTCAACAAAGGGTTTTGGATTAGAAATACTTCGATCTACATGTGATTCTGCAGCAAAGTTTACAACAACATCATGATTTTTTATTAAATCTGAAATTACAGACTCATTTTGTATGTTATCTTGAATGAATTTGTAACGAGAATTATTTGATAAATCTTTTAAATTTTCTTGGTTAGACCCAATTGAAAGATTATCAAGATTAGATATACTAGATTCAGAGTTATTTTTTAAAAGATTTTGAATGAATGTACTACCAATAAAACCTGAACCGCCACAAACTAAAATTTTCATATTAACAGACTTGAAGTTAATTATTTAACTTTAATTAATTAATAATACTAAAAATTAAAATCATAACCTTGATCTTTAGAAGATAAGAGATTTTGATCTTTAATTGACAAGATTGGTTCCGATGTTGGCCAAGAAATATTTAATTTTATATCATTCCAAACTATACCACTATCAAATTCAGGAGAATAATGAGAATTTACTTTATACATTACATAAGCAGAATCACTTAAAACATAAAATCCATGAGCAAA
>MDSW01205553.1_pt1 | contig 17600 bp, 15 predicted proteins | sample 811171 | NCBI WGS metagenome assembly MDSW01 (sample SAMN05326641, study PRJNA326480) | marine metagenome | isolation source: seawater | place: Atlantic Ocean: North West | collected 2012
CCGAGGAGGCGTCTGCGCCGACGCCGCCTCCCTCAGCTCCGACGCCGCCTCCCTCAGCTCCGACGCCGCCTCCCTCAGCTCCGACGCCGCCTCCCTCAGCTCCGACGCCGCCTCCTTCGACGCCATCCGGGACGGATTATCTGCTCTACGTGGCATCCATCTTGGACGCGAAGCTCGACGCGGATTCGATGCGCATACTCGCGGCGTGCAAGAGCCTTCCGGTGCCCGCGTACGCGGTGTGCAAGGCGGCGAATTTCATCTTGGGTCTGCCGCCGCCGTCGAAGAAGAAAGGATCCAACTCCGGGTGGAAAGGATTCAAATCGTTTAAGGCGCTTGCCCGTAATCCTGGAGGCTTTGCAGAGGCGGCGAGGGCTGTGGATATCGAGGCATTCCGCGCAGACGCGGGAAAGATGGAGACGCTGGAGGTGATTCTCAAACCGCTCACGGATATGCACGGGGACGAGGCGGCGCGCGTGGAGGCGTGCCGCGAAAATTCGCTCGCCGCCGCCGCGTTGTGCGAGTGGGTGGACGCCGTGCGTGGCGGGGCGAGAGCGGACGCGAAGGTCACCCCCCAGCCGATCAAGGGCATCATGCCGGGGTTTCAGAGCGCGTGATGACGGGGAAGAAAAATTCGAATCTCGAGCTTCGTTGATTAATTCGTCGTCGTCTCGTCGCTCGCTCGCGTTCGTTCTACTCGTCGTATCGCCCTTCGTTCTACTCTTCGTACTGCGTCAGGTCGAAGGTGAGCACCTTGCTGCACGCCTCGTTCACGTCGCGGCTGACACCCACGAGCGAGTCCGCCTTGTCGAAGAAGTAATCCTTGAGGGAGATGACGATGGACTGGCACGCCGCGCCCTCGGACCCGGCGCCCGTGCCGTGCGACCTTGCGCGGATGAACGCCGCCATCTTCTCGACGTTGGTCTTGTCGAGCGCGGCGTCCACCTCGTCCAGGACGAAGAACGGCGACGACCTGTACGAGTGGATCGCGAAGATGAGCGCGAGCGCCGCCATCGTCTTCTCGCCGCCGGACAGCTGCTCCATGTCGCGGAACCGCTTCGTGGGCGGCATCGCCGTGAACTTGACGCCGTGGTTGTACGGCTCGTCCGGGGACTCGAGCGAGAGGTACGCGGTGCCGCCCAGCGGGTGCGACTCGCTCTGCGTCAGCTCCTTGTACACGCGGTCGATCGCTGCGGCGATGTGCTCGAACGCGGTCATGAACGTGGACGTGCGGCGGTTCTTGAACTCGTCGAAGGCGTCCTGCGCGTCCTTGGTTTTTTTCCGCGCGCGTTCCAGGTCCTCCGCCTGCGCCCTCTCGCGCTCCTTCACCGCCTCGTACTGATCGATCGCCTTCATGTTCGGTTCGAGCTTCGCGAGCGCCGCCGCCTTCGCCTCCGTCTCCGCGCGGAGCTCCTCGTCGAGACGCTCACGATCGCTCGGCCTCGGCGCCTGCTTCAGCCGCTGCGGGAGACCGTCGTAGTCGAGCTTCACCGTGAACGCCGCCTCGCGCCACCCCGCGGCGGCGGCGGCGTCGCCCCCTTGCGCGCCCGCGGCGTCGGTGTCCATCGCGTCCACGTCCTCGGCGTCCTCCGGGCCGGGAAGCGCAAGCAGGTCTTCGCCCGCGCCGTCGTCGTCCTCCGCGCGGGGCAGCTTCAGGCGCTCCATCCGCGAGGCGGCGATGATGTCGGCGCGCTGCTCTCTGAGCGCCTCCGCCGCCGCCGTCTTGACGGAGATGACGCGCTGAATCTTCGATCCTTCCGCCCCGAGCGCGCCGTGCCTTTGCCTCAGCTCGCGCACTTCGGCCTCCACCGCCTCCGCCTCCACCTTCGCCGCGGAGGCTTCGCGCTCCCAGCCCTCGAGGGTTTCTTTCGCCTTCTTCGCCGCCGCTTTCGCCTTCTCCGCCGCTCGGTTCAACCGCTCGAGCTCGGCGCGCTGCCGCTCGATCGTCTCCTCCGCCTTGGCGCGCGGACCCGCGGTGTCGCGGCTGCGCTCGAAATTGAGCTGCTCGGTGAGCTTCGCGCGCTGCTGCGTGAACTTGGCGCGCTCCTCCGCGCTCTGCTGCAGCATCGCGAGGTTGTTCTCCTCGTATTCGCGGATGTTGGCGACGCCGACGGAGGCGGAGAAGTCGGCGTAGACCTCGTCCTCGGCGGCGTGGATTTTCGCGTCCACGGCGGCGACGGAGGCTCGCGACGCCTCGCACGCCGCGTCCGCCTTCTCCAGCTCGGGGAGCGTCGCGTCGAGCTCGCGCTCGATGTTCGCGCGTTCGTTCTCGAGTTTCTCCAGCTTTTCGGCGCTGAGCTTGAGGTCGACGCCGATGTACTGGAGGTCGCGCTCGAGCCGGGCGACGCGCGACGCGGTCTCCTGCTCCTCCGTCACGAGCGCCGACGCCGGGCGGAGCTTCGCGAGGGACGCCTCCGCCGCCTGCCTGTCCGCGCGGAGCTGCTCCACCTCCTCAGCGTCGAAGCGCGCCGCCTTCGCCTCGAGGCTCCCGCTGTTGCCTCCGGTCATCTCACCGCTCTTCTTGATCATGGTGCCGTCCAGAGACACCACCTTGAATCGCCGCTCGCCCCCGAAGGTGATGCGCTTCGCCTCGGCGTGCCCGTCGCACACCACCGTGTCGTTGCCCAACGCGAAAATCATCGCGCGGCGCATCGACGCGTCGTAGTTCACCACGTCCAGGCACAGCTTGGCGGTGCCGCCGAGACGCCTGAGCGCCTCATCCGGCTCGTGCACCTTGATCTCCTTCAGCGGGAGGAACGTCATCGGCGCGACGCGCTGTTCCTTGAGGTACCGAACGCACTCCTTCGCCGTCGCCGCGTCGTCGACGACGACGGCGTCGGCTTCCCTGCCGAGGACAGTGATGACGGCGAGGTTGTACTTCTTCTGCGACACCTTCATCAGGTCCGTCACGCGGCCGTGCACGCCCGGGAGGAGGCGTTTCATGCTCGTCACCGCCTCCTTGGCGCGCGTCTCGCGCTCCGACTCCTTGCGATCCGCCTTGGCCTCGCGGAGCTTCCCGGCGAGCTCTTCAATTTTGTTCGTCAGGTGCTCGTGCTTGGCGCGCGTCTTTCGCTTCTCATCCGCGAGCGCTTTCCCCCCAGCCTTGGCCTCCTCGAGCTCCGTCTTGGCCGTCGCCTCGGCTGCGCGAGCCTCGGTCGCCTTCGCGCGTTCCGCTTCGCTCTGCGTCTCGAGCGTCTCGGCGCGCTTTTCCAAGTCGTCGCGCTTCGCGGCGTGCCTCGCGCGCGTCTCCTCGTCCGCCTGGAGCGCGCTGGCGAGCCCCTCGCGTTCCTGGCGGAGCTTAAACGTCTTCGCGCCCGCCTCCTCCTTCTTCTTCGCGTACGCCTCCATCTGCGCCGCGCCGAGCTCGAGCGATGCGCCTCCCTTCGTCTTGCCCCTGCGCTTCTCGCTCTCGCGCTCAAACGCCTCCTGCGCGGCGTTGACGTTTTCGAGATCCCGCTCGAGCCGGGCGATATCCGCCGCGCTCGTCTCCGCGTCCGCCGCGTGCTTCTCGAGCTGTTTCTGCGCGAGCTCGAGCTTTTTCGTCGCTCGGTTGATCTCCTCCTTCGTCTTGATGCCGGACGGGTCGCCACTTGCGACGTCGCCCCGCGTCTCCGCGATCTTGCGCTCGAGCATCATCACCGCCTTCACGCGGGTCGCCTTGACGCGGCGCTTCTCCTCCATCTCCTTCGCCAGCGTCTCCACGCGCGCTTCGTGCTCGCGCAGCGCCTCGTCCGCCTCCTCGATCTCCTCGGCGTGGCGCTTGGCGTCGAAGTCGATGTGGAAGAGCTTGAACAGCGCGCGCTCCACGCGCAGCCGGTCGAGCTCCTCCGCGAGCTTCACGTGTCGCTCCGCCTCGTCCTTCTGCTCCTTCATCTGCTTGCGCTGCGTCGCGAGACCCTTGCGGCGAGTGAACGCGCCGTGCTGCTCCTCCTCCGCCCTGTGTCTCGCCTTCATGGCCTCCTCGTAGTCCTTCTTGAGCTCCTCCGATCCGCTGATCTGCTCGATGAGCCCGGTGAGATCCTTCGGGGACTTGCTCGCCACGGACTCAATGTCGCCCTGGAACACGAGAAAGTTCCTCGCCTTGACCAAGATCCCGTACGTCTTGAGGCGCTCCGCGTACTCCTCCGCGGTGCACACGCGACCGTCCACGCGGTACTCGCCCGTCCCGGAGGCGGTGATGTGGCGGGAGAAGAAAATCTCCTCGCCCTCCTCCGTCTCGAAGACGAGCTTCACCGACGCGACGCGGCGTTCCTCGCGATCGGCGAGGTCGAAGGAGTAGACCAAGTCCCGGAGCGCCGCGCCGCGGAGCTGCGCCGACTGCACGCCCAAGACGAACGAGATGGCGTCCATGAGGTTGGACTTACCGCTGCCGTTGGGGCCGATGATGGACGTGAACTGCTTGAACGGGCCGATGACCTGGTGGCCCTTGTACGACCTGAGAGGAAAGAGAGGCGACGGGGGGCGGGATCTCAGCGGCTCGTCCGAGAAAGATCGGGGGGGGTGGCGCGGGAGGGGACGCGCGCGGATCGCGTCGCTCGGAACTCTCGCCGCGCGGAGGGAGGGACGCGTACTTGAAGTTCTCGCACTCGATGCGCGAGATCATCCCTTTCCTGACCGTCAGCGCGCCCTCGGAGGGGTGCGCGGCGGGCGCCATCGTGTGGAGCGAACGTTCCAGTCGGGGGGTGCCAACAATGCCTCTGTTGTGGGCGGGACGCCCTCGGACGTCGCCAGACCACGCCGCCGCTCGCGCTCGCGTACGCGGCGGGTGACCGACGCGATGAGACGAGCGCGAACGCGAACGTCGAGCCCTTCTCGCGTCCGCGCGAGAGGATGCGAGCGAGTGCGCGCTCGCGTGTGCCCAGAAGTCGCCGCGGGCGGTTTTCAAAATGGTCGGCTGTTCTGGTATCGGCTGTTGGCATTCGCCCGCGTGTGTGGGAAGATTTCCGCCTGGCACTCGGCGAGCCACGAGAGCCGCGCGTTCCTATCCAAGATGCTCGTGGCGTTCCGCGCATCAGATCGAGGCGCACGCACCTTCGGCTCGCGCGATCGGAACGAGAGGATGGCGTCCAAAAATGCGGGCATGAACCTGAAGCACATGGCCGGTAACCTCGACTCCAAGTGCGTCCCCCCTTTCCTTCGCTCGCGCGTTGGCATCCCCCTCCCGCGCTCGCCGCGCCCGACGTTTCAAGATCGAAACGCGGGAGACGTCCGCGTGGAACGGATCGATCGGCGCTGACCGCCACCACTTCCCTCCACGTTTCGTTTCCCCTCGCGCTTTTTCAGGGAGACGGGGAAGGCCACCAAGGATTACGAGGACTACTTCAAGGAGGAGGACGACTCTAAGCGCACGGGCAACTACACGGACGTGGTGAACAAGTACTACGACCTCGCCACTTCCTTTTACGAGTACGGCTGGGGCGAGTCTTTCCACTTTGCGCACCGGTACAAGTGGGAGACTCTTCGCGAGTCGATCGTCAGGCACGAGCACTTCCTCGCCTCCAAGCTCAACGTCAAGCCCGGGGACAAGGTCCTGGACGTCGGGTGCGGCGTCGGCGGGCCCCTTCGCGAGATCGCCGCGTTCACCGGCGCCTCCGTCACGGGCCTGAACAACAACGCGTTTCAGATCAAGCGCGGGGAGGAGATGAACGCCGCCACGGGCAGGCACGACAACTGCGACTTCATCAAGGCGGACTTCATGAACATCCCGAAGCCCGACGCGACTTACGACGCGGTGTACCAGATCGAGGCGACGTGCCACGCCCCGGACGCGGTCAAGTGCTACTCCGAGATTTTCCGCGTCCTCAAGCCGGGCGGCGTGTTTGCGTCGTACGAGTGGTGCCTCACGGACGAGTACGACCCGAACAACGAGAAGCACCGCAAGATCCGCCAGGAAATTCTCATCGGCAACGGCCTGCCGACGGCGAGGCACACCGGCGAGGTCCTCGACGCGCTGAAGAAGGCGGGGTTCGAGGTGACGGAGGAGCAGGACCTGGTGAAGACGGCGGACGTGCCCTGGTACGAGCCCATCGATCCGTACCGCGCGTGGCGGCCGTGGAGGGACTTCTGGAGCTTCAAGACGACCATCTGGGGCCGCGCCATCACGCACTACCTCGTGTACTTCCTCGAGAAGGTCGGAATCGCTCCGAAGGGGTCCATGGGCGTCAGCGGGTTCCTCAAGAAGGGCGCCGACGGACTCGTCGCCGGCGGGAAGGAGGGACTCTACACCGTCATGTACTTCACCGTCGCGAAGAAGCCCCTCAAGTGAAGACGCGTCGTAAAGGGAGAAGGAAAAAAACGCCGGGAGGAAGCGGTCACGAAGCGCCCATCGGTAGCGTCATCTACGTGTGTCATCAACGTTCGATGACATGAATGAATCGTGCTGCTTCGCCCCTCGACCGGATCGCGCGCGCGCTACAGAAGGCTCACCGGATCGTCGGAGCCGCGGATGAGAATCGCCCCCTCACACCGCCGCCGCGCCGTACTCGGCTCCCTCCTTCGCCTCCGGCGCCGCCACCTTCCTGGACGCGCACGTGACGTACACGACCGGCACGAGCGCGACCAACACGAAGAAAGTGAACAGCGCCTGCCAACTGACGGGGTAGCTGGCCCAGTCGTACACCGCCTCCTCCACGGTGGTCTGCGCGCGACGAGAGCATTTTTGTCAGACTCGGTCACCGGTGCGGAGGTTACAGACGGTCGCGCGGAAAAAGAAACGTGTGGGAGGGGACGCGCGGGGCGGTGGGGGCGGGGGGGAGGGGAAGGGACGCACCCTCTCGTACTCAGGCGCCGCGCCCTCTTCCGTGTGGTTGTGCTTCGCGATTTCCGCGTCCACGTTCGCGATCGCCTGGTCGTACGCGGACACGTAGTGGTGCGAGTCGTCGAGGATGGTCGGCTCGAGCACCGTCTCCTCCAGCTCCGCCTCCTGCGCCGTTTCCTCCAGCGCCGCGACCGAAGGGGCGAGGAGGAGCGCCAGAAACAGCGCGAGCGCCGTGAGCGCGAAAACGCGCGCGGTGAAACGCATGTCGCGACGCGTTCGTTCGACGAGCGTGCGGCGTGTTGTAGTAGGCGCGGTCGCGAGCGTCCCCAGAACGCGTGTGTGATGAGTCGTATGTCGTAGAGCGTAGTAGCGTAGTAGTGCTGGTGACGAGTCTTCATCGCACACGCGGGTAGCGGGTGATTGATCGGAAGGAGAAACGCCGCCATTATTTGGCCATGACGTTCACACCGCCGCCCCCGTCTCGTCCACCATCTCGACTCGTCGCCCAGACCGCCTCGACGCGCGCCGGTGGTGGGCCGCGGGGATGGCGGAGCTGGGGGATCCGGCGTACGTTCCGCCGACGCCACCTCCTTGGCTCGAGCTCGTGGACGTTTGGGTGGCCCGGGTGGAGAAGCGTCAGTGCAGCGTCGTGGTGCGTTCGGCGCGCCGGCGCCCCCCTTTACCCCTCTCGCCGTTCCTCGCGGCGCTCCCGCCGCCCCCCGCCGCCCTCCCCTCCTTCCCTCGCCACTCCTCGCGTCTCTGACCCTCGCCCTCGCCCCCGCAGCTCAAGGACGTGTGCGCGACCCTCCCCCTGCGCGCGCTCGCGCACGTCAAGCGCGTGCGCCGCGTCGCGTCCGACGCGCACGCGGACGGCGCGATCCTCCAGGTTCTCGTCTGCGACGCCGCGGAGGGCCGCGACGGCGGCGCGGCGCCCCCCCCCGTCGCCGACGCGCTCGCGCGCCGCCACGGCCTCGCGCTCGAGTCCGCGCGCGTGCCCGGCCAAGCTCCGCGGACGCGCGAGCAGTGGGCGGAGTGGAACGAGGTGTGGCCGATCGTGTGGCAGCAGCCCAGCTCACACCTCGCCGCGCCGAAGGAAGCGCCCACCGACGCCGACGTCGAGGCGATGCGGCGATGGACCCGCGAGGCGCTCGCGCTCGCGCTCGCCGCGGACGAGGCGTCTCCCTCGACGCCGTGCGTGACGAACGCCGCGATCATCGTCGATCCCGTCGCGTCCGCCGTCGTCGCCTCGGGGAGGGACGAGACGGGCCGATTCGGACGCCGAGATTCGACCGCCGTCGGCCACCCGCTTCGCCACGCGGCGCTCGCGGCGGTGGACGCCGCCGCCGCGCGGGACCTCGCGGCGCACGGCCCGGACGCGCCCCCACCGGCGACGGCGGAGGTCGGGGAGAAGCGCCGGCGCGACGCCACCATCAGGGGGGGCTCGCTGGCGGATCATTCGAAGGGGGGTTCGGAAGGAACGAAGGCCACGTGGACGGAGCTCGCCGGGCGCCCGTACCTGTGCACGGGGTACGACCTGTACTGCGCGCGCGAGCCGTGCGTGATGTGCGCGATGGCGCTCGTGCACTCGCGCGTGCGTCGGGTGGTGTTCGCGGCGCCCAACGCCGTCGCCGGGGCGCTCGGGGGGGGGAAGTACTCGCTGCACGGGCAGCCGACGCTCAACCATCACTACGACGTCTACTCCTTCGGCATGGACGAGACGCGGCTGCTCGAGGCGGCGAGGAAAGCTCGCGAGGGCGAGGAGGGATGAGGCGAGCGGGAGGACCCCCGGCGGCGGAGGAGACGCGCCGCGAGTCCCTCGAGGCGTAGACCACCCCGGTTCACGCGTAGTCTATTGTATTAGGAGGTGGGACGATGGTATAGTTCAAGCCGTCGTCTTGTTATTCGTTCGAGCTGTTCGGCTCGCCTTAATAGATGGGGGTGTTTCTCTTCGCGCTCAGAGGTCGGTGATGCAGCCCTGGGACGCGGATCCCACGAGCTTGATGTACTTGTACAGCGTGCCGCTCGTCGCCTCGAGCGGGGGCGCCTTCCACGCCTTCTTGCGCTTCTCCCACTCGTCGTCCGCGATGTCGAGGGCGTTGATGTTCCTCTTTTCGGCGTCGATTTCGATGATGTCGCCATCCTGGACGAGGCCGATGGGGCCGCCCACCTGCGCCTCGGGGGTGACGTGGCCGATGACGAACCCGTGCGATCCGCCGGAGAAGCGCCCGTCCGTGATGAGCGCGCACTCGTCGCCGAGACCGGCGCCCATGATCGCGGAGGTCGGGGTGAGCATCTCCGGCATGCCGGGCCCGCCCTTCGGCCCCTCGTACCGGATGACGATGACCGAACCCTTGAACGAGTTGGGATCTTCCGAGAGCGCCTCGAGCATCTCCTCCTCGGAGTCGTAGCACTTCGCGAAGCCCTTGAAGTACAGACCCTCCTTGCCCGTGATCTTCGCGACGGACCCTTCGGGCGCGATGTTACCGTACAGGCACTGGAGGTGGCCCGTCTTTTTGATCGGGTTCTCGATCGGGAGGATGATCTCCTGGCCCTCGCTCAGGTCGGGGCACGACGCCAGGTTCTCGGCCATGGTCTTACCCGTGCACGTGATGCAGCTCCCGTCGATGAGGCCCTCTTTCAGGAGGTACTGCGCGAGGAGGGAAGGCGAGGGGAGGAGAGGTGAGCGCGCGGCGGGCGCCGTCGAAGACGAAAACAAAACTCGAAGCGACGCGACGCGACGGATGTTGTTCAAAACGTCACGGGACCAAACCGACGGGACGGTCGCGAGACCCGCAACCCGGGAGGATCAGGACTGTTATACGGATTTATCGGCACCGCCCGGAGGCTATTGAAGGGGAATCCAATGGTTTCATCACGTCCTCCCGGGTTTCGACCGAGCGCGTGAGGTCGCAAGCGACGGGCGGGGCGGGAAGTCGTCCGGGCGCGAACGACGCGCTTCGGCCGCGTTCGGCTCTTTACCTTGAGGACTCCGGGGGTGCCGCCGATCTTGTGCACGTCCTCCATGACGTACTTGCCCGAGGGCTTGAGGTCCGCGATGAAGGGCACGCGGTCGGACACAGCTTGGAAGTCGTCGAGGGTGAGCTCGATGCCGACGGCGTGCGCCATGGCGATGAGGTGGAGCACGGCGTTGGTGGACCCGCCGAGGGCGATGATGATGACCATGGCGTTCTCGAAGGCGGCGCGGGTCATGATGTCCCTGGGCTTGAGGTCAATCTCGAGCAGATGCTTGATCGCCTTACCCGCCATGAAGCACTCGTCGAGCTTGAGCGGGTCCTCCGCGGGGATGGAGGAGGAGTACGGCAGCGCCATGCCGAGCGCCTCGATGGCGGAGGCCATCGTGTTGGCGGTGTACATGCCGCCGCACGCGCCGGCGCCGGGGCACGACTTGCGCACGATCTCGCTGCGCTCCTCCTCGTCGATGGCGCCCGCGACGAACTGCCCGTAGGACTGGAACGCGGAGACGATATCGAGGGGCTCCCCGTTGCCCGCGGTGCCGGGCTTGATCGTGCCGCCGTACACCATCAGGCCCGGGCGGTTGAGCCGGCCCATGGCGATGATGCACCCGGGCATGTTCTTGTCGCACCCGGGGAGCGAGACGTTGGCGTCGTACCACTGCCCACCCATGACCGTCTCGATGGAGTCCGCGATGAGATCGCGCGACTGAAGCGAGAAGGACATCCCGGGGGTTCCCATCGAGATGCCGTCCGAGACGCCGATGGTGTTGAACCGGAAGCCCACCATGTCCTCGGCGCGGACGCCCTCCTGGACCTTCGCGGCGAGATCCATGAGGTGCTTGTTGCAGGGGTTGCCCTCCCACCACACGGACGAGATGCCCACCTGGGGCTTGTTCATGTCCTCGGGCTCCATGCCGGTCGCGTACAGCATGGCCTACGATTCGTGGGGATCGGCGGGATCGGTCGCGGGTCGTCAGGTGAAGGACGGGGTCGTGGACGCGAACGAACGCTCGGCGACGCTTCAGGTTTTCGCCGGTTCGAGGGTTCCGGCGCGCGGAACCACCGTTATTTAGGGATTGATCGCCGAAACCACGAAACGGCGGCGGTGGCGAACGAAGGGCCCCGAGGCCTAGGGATCCCTCGCTCGATGCGGACGGATGCGGGACGCACCTGGGAAGCGCCCTGGGACTTGGGCTGGGTGATCTTGCGGCTCCACTTGTTGAGCGCGTCGGCGTCGCCCTCGGGCATGTTGATGCCGGGCTGATGCTCGGCGCGGACGACGGTGCGAACCTTGCCGGTGCGCCCGGCGGCGGAGCGCGAGACGCGCGCGCCAGTGAGCCGCGGACGCGCGGAGAGGACGCCGACGGAGGCCATCTGGGATCCGAGAGTGACGGGTACGCGCGAGTGAAGAAGCGCGGGGTTCGAGTGCGCGCCCACGACGCCTCGATCGCAGCGTGGGGGAAAAGCGCAAAAGTCGGCGGCGCCGGCTCGACGCGACAGATGACGCGTCAGATCCGGCAACTTTTGGATGTCCCGGTCGATACACTCGCGAAACTGGAGACCCGAAACTAGTCTACGTGTACGTCTTCGCGATTGCGGCCCCCGCGCTCGCCCCGCTCAGCCACGCGGCCTCCACCCCCGCCCCGTTCACGAAATCTCCGCACGCCCCGAACCCTTCGCTCGCCGCCCACGCGTGTCCGTCTCTCGTCTCCACGACGGGCGCCGCCGGGAACGCGTGCCCCCACCGCTGCGACGCGACGTGCGCCGGCTCCGGGACCGCCGCCGGACCCCCGCGCGACGCCGAGGCCAGTCCCAATATCCTCCTGACTTCGTCGCACATCTCCGGCGTGACCGCGGCTAAGTATTCCGCGGTCTGGGGGTTGTACGTGCCGTCGCGGCTCAGCGGCGCCCCGGCGACGACCCTCGCGGCGAACGCCGCCGTGCTCACCCCGACCCATTTCGCGCGCCCTCGCCCCCGACCGGGCTTGGCGTCGTCCCTCACGAGAAGCTGCACGACAGGCGAGTTCGAGACGACGGCGGCGTCGAAGGGCACCGCCGAGAAGTCCGCGGCGGCGGGGTTCGACTCTCCGACGTCGAACGCGGCGAACACGGTGAACAGCGACTCGGCTTTGGACTCGGCCATCGCGGTCCACGCGCGAATCGCCTCGGACCCCTCCGCCGCGCCCACGAGGCGGCACGACCCGGGCGTGCCCCTCTTCGCCAGCATCACGTCCGTCACGACGACGCCGGCGTATTCGCCCAACGCGCGCTCGTCCGACCCGGCCTCGCCTCGGTCCAGGGCCCTGTGGTCGACGCCGCGGGCGATCCATCGGGGGCTCGTTCCGAGGCGCGGGGCGGGACCGACCGGATCTCGCCTCGACGGAGGATCGGTCGGATCGGTCGGATCGGTCGGCGGGATCGGGACCGTCTCGAGAGAGGTGACGGCGACGAACGCGCGGTCGACGACGGCGTCGGACGAGGCGAGGCGCAGGCCGTCGCACAGGCCCCGCATCGTGGGCACGCCCACGTAGACCGCTTCGAACGCGAGGAGGCCGAAGAAATCGCCCTCGGTCGGAGCCGGCGCGGGGTGGGTGGCGTCGCCGTCGTCGCCGCCGTTGCCGCCGTCGTCGTCGCGCGCGCCGGGGTCGGGCTTGCGCTCGAAGGCACCGGTCAGGGCGTCGACGGTGCCGAACCTCCCGTCCCAGCGCCGGACGTGCCCGAGGCGCTCGAGCCGGGAGACCTCGCGCTTGAACGCCTCGGTTCGTGCGGTGAAGAACTGACACCCGTGGTCGAACGCGATGGGCTCGTCGTGCGCGGTGGGGCGCGAGCTCGAGGCGCGCCCGCCGATCCCGCGCGAGCCTTGGTCGATGAGGTGCACGCGCGTCTCCACCTCGGCGTCGCCGTCCGCGAGCCCGCGCGAGAGCGCCCCCGCGCAGCTCACGCCCGCGACGCCCGCGCCGATGATGGCAAAGTCGCGCCCCGCGGAGGCGGCCATCGCCGCCGTCGCGGCCGCGGGACCCGCGGAGTGACGGCGTGGGAGACGCGGTAACGAAAAACGACCCTTCGAAGGTACCCTCCACTGACAACCCTAAAAAATAACAACCTCGTCGCCGAGAGACGGTCCGGAACCTTCCTCGTTCCGGGAGTCTCCTCCCTCTCTCCCGCGGTCTACAAGTGTACCGGGTGGTGTTCCCATCACACCTCGGCGTTCCCCCACGCGCACCAGGTCTTCGGGTCGCTCTCCTCGTCCGTCCACGGGAACACCCTCGGCGAGTCCTCGGTTCTGGCGGTGAGGAGCTCGACGCCGTCGGCGGTGACGACCATGGTGTGCTCGTACTGCGCCGATCGGCTTCCGTCCTTGGTCACCGCGGTCCACCCGTCCGGCCACGTGTGGTCCCTCCAGTCCCCCGCGTTGATCATCGGTTCGATCGTGAACACGTGTCCCTCTTTCATCGTCCCCACGGCTTTGTTCTTCGCGTAGTGCGGCACGTTCGGCGCGCAGTGGAAGAGCGTCCCGATGCCGTGGCCGCAGTAGCTCTTGACCACCGAGCACTCCCGCTTGTTCGCCGTCTTCGTCACCTCCTCGCCGATATCTCGGTACCGCGCCCCGGGCTTGACCACCTCGATCCCGGACTGGAGGCACTTGTACGCGGTCATGAGTAAGTGCTCGGATTTTTGGTCGCACTTCCCGATGAGGACGGTTTCGTTGAGGTCGCCGTGGTACCCGTTGAAGTACGCCGTGACGTCGACGTTGAGGATGTCGCCCTCGACCAGCTCGCGCGCGTCCGGGATGCCGTGGCAGATGACCTCGTTCACGCTCGTGCAGCACGACTTGGGGAAGTTGTAGTAGTTCAGGGGCGAGGGGTACCCGCCGTGCGCGGTGATGTACGCGTGGCAAATTTTATCGAGCTCCTCCGTCGTCACCCCGGGCCGCGCCGCCCGCACCGTCGCGTCGAGCGCCCCCCGCGCGATATCGCAACACGTCCGCAGAACCTTCACCTGCGCCGCGCTGTACTGCGCGCACACGCTCTGGAGCTTGCTCTCCGCCTCGCTCACCGGGTCCGCGGTCTCCGCGTAGTCCGGCCGGGGGATGGACTCGGGGACCTCGCGAAGGTGAAGCGGGTTCCGCGGGGTCATGATCGGCGCCGGGCGCAGCGCGCCGCCGTACGCGAACGCCGGCATCTCCTTCGCCCGCGACCGCCCGCGGGAGAGGCAGTAGAGCCACGGCTCGCTCTCGGATGGGTTCTCGGGCGTGTGCTTCGGCGTCATCGCCCACACCGAAGGCGCCGCGGGGCTGACGACGACGTCGCGCACGGACGCGCGCACCTCGGAGGCGTCCTCGGAGACGTCGTAGCTCGCGCCGCGGACGACGTTCACGCCGCAGCACAGAGCGATGGAGACGACGACGGCGTACCGCCTGACGGGGGTCTGGGCGACGTTCGTGGCGCACAGGGAGGAGATGACGTCGACGTGCTCGGGGCGGAGGCCGACGCCGATCGCGTTCTCGACGTCGGAGGGGGTCACGAGTCGGGACTTGGCCGCGAAGGACTTGAACCGCGTCGCCGCGGGGGTCCCGCGATCCTTCGCCGTGGCGAGGACCATGCACAGCGTCTTCGCCGCCGCGAGGGGAACCTCGAAGAAAACGGCGCCGACGGAGGGGGGCTGGGGCGCGGAGGCCTCGGAAGCGACCGAGGAGGCCGACCTCGAGCCGCCGCCGGCGGCGCGGACCACCTCGACGAGGAACTCGGGCGCGCCGGGATCGGCCAGCGCCGCGAGAAGGTTCGCCGCCGCCGTGGGGGCCTCGGCCGCCTCCTCCGCGGGCGTGGGCATCGCGCCGGAGATGGACGGGGGACTCGGGGGAGGTGAACGACGCGAGGTGCGCCCGCGACGAGGCTCGCCTGCCGGGTCGTGCGCGGAGAGGGGCGCGCCGACGCGTGCGGCGGTCGCGATCGGCAGTGCAGTGTCGGCGCGACGGTCGGCCGAAAAGTGATTTCACTTGAGCCAGTCGCCGGGCGGCGCGCCTCGCGCGCGCCGGAACTGCCGGATCAGAAATTGCCGCGGCTGCGGTCCAGGCTGGTCTCGGAGGAGTCGTCGGTTTGGAGAGCGCGCGCGCCACTCGCGCGTGCGCGCGCCTCGGTCGGTCTGGGCGTTCGAGCGCGCGGCGCGGACTCGCGCGCGACCGTCGTCTCATGTCTTCGGCGCGAGGCGCGCCGCTCGGCGCGCGCGCCTTCGCCGGACGAGGTCTGTGTCCTCGCGTGCCGAGGCGCGCGACATCGCACCCCCGGAGTGGGCACCGCGTCGCCGTTCTATCGGACGCGTCCGCCACCGACGCGTCCGGTTCCACCTCGGAGGCATCGGAGGTATTCTTGGCGTGCGTTCCCCTCGTGGGCCTCGAGGTTCTCGGCGCGGCGCTCGGGGAGTCGTACCCCGCCCGCCTGGAGCACGCTCTGGTGCTCGTTCGACACCCCCCTCCCCCCGGGGCCGCGAAGGGCAAAGGCACGACGACGGCGTACGACTTTTTGCCCCTCGACCCTCTCTCCCCGTTCACCGCGCTCCCCCTCGTATTCGGGCGCGGCGTCCCCGGCGAGGCGCGAACGCGACCCGTGCGCGGGGTGTTCCCGCGCCGGTGTTGGCGCGTGGGCGTCGTGCGCGACTCCCTCGCGTCGCGCGGCTCGGACGCGGTGGACGAGGCGGCGCGCCGATTCCAGAGCGAGTGGGACACCGAACTCACCCTCCGAGGGAACACGTGCGTGGAACACGTCGAGGCGATGGCGGCGTTCCTCGTCGGGGAGTCCTGCTCCCTAGAAGCGATGCGAGGGGGCGGGTGATCCGAGACATCGGGAAATAGAAAGTATTAGAGCGTTCGACGTCGCCACGGAGCGTGTTTGCTCGCCGCGGCGAACGACCCCTCCCGCGCGACGACGATGACGAGTGTCGTGAGTAGGAGGTTTGCTACCGTAGTCTACAAAGTATCGTATCCCCGCGCGCCCGGCTGGACTACTCGGGCGGCTTCCCTACGGTTTTGAATCCGACCCCCGCCCACGTTCTGGGCTCGCCGAGTCCGATCGCGTCGCCGCTTCCGATTTTCGTGAGCCCGCCGCGGAACCCCTCCATCCCCTCTGGCGGTTTCTCGAGCCCCGCCGGCAGCGCCTTGAGCGTGTGCGAGTCCGCCAGCATGAGCGTGCACTTTTCGTTCGCCATCGCGTCCATCGTCGCCGCCGCCGCCGCCTCCGCGCCGCCGGCTAAGCTGGGGAGCACGACCGTCGCGCCCGCGTGGAACGCGGCGAGGGCGCCGAACCCGAAGCCCATGGGGTGCGCCAGGGGCACGGAGACGCACACGCGGTCGCCGCCGTTCCCTTTGATCGCGAGCGCCTCCGAAGACGACGCGGCGTTGGCGACGAGCGCCGCCTCCGTCGCCGCTTTTTGCGTGGAGAAGAAGTACGACGATACGGACGCGCCCGGAGGCAGACTCGCCGTCTCCTTGTGCCCCCTGAACGCCTCGATGAGGATGTCGTAGTGCACGATGGGTTCGGTGATGGCGCCGCCGCCCACCGCGATGGGTTCGTGCGCGCCGAGCATCGCGCCGGCGACGGCGGCGTCGGCGTAGTGCACGATCGTGCCGCGGCAGTCGATGTGCATGAGCGCCTCCGCGGTCTTGGCCGTCTCCACGTCCGCGCCGACGAGCGAGGCGCCGACGAGCGCGACGAGCAGGTGTTCGGAGTTGTCCAGACGCGCGCCCAGGCGCTCGCCGGGGCGGTACCCCATCTCCGCGAGCCCGGCGGCGAAGCACCGCGCGCGATCGACGAATTCCCCGTACGTCCAGCGGACGTCCGATCCGGGGACGACGAGCGCGGGGGCGTCCGCGCTGTCCGCCTCGCGAGCCGCGACGAGGTCGGCGATGCGCGTCGGCGCGCCCGAACCCGCGCTCGACGCGAACCGGCGCCGAGCGAAGGCGAGCGAGCGAAGCATTCCGGCGGCGGCGCGAGAGGGAGTGGAGGGGAGCGCGAGGCGGGCGCGAGGGTCAACAATTACGACCGCCCGGTCCGAGCACTTTCTTTTGTCGTCGAAAACTTTGTCAGTAGTCTCGTCGCCTACGACCCTCCCTCGTCGCCTCCCTTTACGCGTCGCATGCCGTCTCGCCTGGACTCGAGCTCCACCGCCCGCGGGTCCGTGAGCTCGATCTTCGGCAGGAACACCTCCGCGTCCTCCCCCTCCTCCATCGTCTCGTACGTCCCGCACCTCGGCGTCCCGCGCTCCCACACCCCCTCGTATTTCGTGCGGTTCTGCTGGTTGAAAAATGTCCCCGCGCCGTGCTTCTCGCCCTTCACCCACTCACCCGTCCACACGTCGCCGTTCGCGTACCGCATCACCCCCGAGCCCGTGCGCTCGTCCATGACCCAGTCCCCCTCGTACACGTCCGCGCCGGGCAAATCCGGGTCGTCGCCGGGCTTAGGCGCGAAGGTCTGGCGGCCTCGGCCGTGGCGCTTGGAGGCGGTCCACTCGCCCTCGTACCGCTCACCCTCCGGGGAGAAGAAGACGCCGAAGCCCTCGCGCTTACCCTCCACGAACGTCCCGTGGTACTCCACCCTGTGCCGCCCGCGCTCGAGCTTGAAGTACGTCCCGAACCCGTGGCGCTTGTTCTCGACCCAGTCGCCCTCGTACTTATCGCCGCTCAAGTACGTCATCGTGCCTCGACCTGACGACGCGAGCCGGCGGCGGGGGAGTTGATTTGTGATCGACGGAGGGAGGAGGAGGACGTATTCGGTCAGCGCCTTTCGCGCCCGGACGCGCGCGGGGGGAAGATGACGCACCGGTGATCTTGTTCTTGTACCACTCCCCCGTGTACGTCTTGCCCGAGGGGAGGTGGATCG
>MDSW01054578.1_pt1 | contig 17592 bp, 18 predicted proteins | sample 811171 | NCBI WGS metagenome assembly MDSW01 (sample SAMN05326641, study PRJNA326480) | marine metagenome | isolation source: seawater | place: Atlantic Ocean: North West | collected 2012
AGCGCCTAATACAAAAACCTTATTAAAAAATAATACAATTATTAAAAATAATAAAAATAGTATATTTTTTTCTAATTATAATAATATTTTAAATGTTAAAAGTTTAAATTTTTTAAATATTACAGATTTATCAAATAAATTAATATTTAATAAAAAAATACCGAATATATTAAGATACTGTATTAGTAATTTTTCTTTAAAAGATTCAGAATTAAAACATTCTAGAATTGCTATGTTAGCTATAATTGGTAGAATATCTGCCGAGAGTATTCATCCTATACTTGCAAATAAATTATATTCAGAAAATTTATTAGTAAATAACGAATTAGTACCATCTATTTTTAATGGTGGTTTAAATAAAATTCATCCGATATTTTATATATTTACACTATTTTATATATTTTTAATTGAATTAAATAATTTAATTGCTATATCTGATTTAACAAATACTACAAAAATTAATACTAATAATATATCACCTTTTGATCCATTAAATATTTATAATTCTAAATCAGATATTGATAAAAAATTTATACAATATAATGAAATAAATATTGGTAGAATATCTATGGTAATAAGTACATGGTTTACTTACTATGAATATGTTACTCAAAAAAATGTAATAAATCCCGAATTATTAAGTTTATATCCTTGGGTAATTTTAAGTATAATTATTTCATTATATACATAATAATATATAAAATATGTTATGTGATATATTGTTATCAATATTTTTGATTTTTATATATTTTTTTTATAATATTTTAAATCACGTAATATAATAGTAATGAGTAAATATAAATTGTTGAAAGATAAAATTATTTTAAATAAAAAAATAAAAATTTATACTAAAAAAAATTCTAAAAAATTATATTGTAAATTAAAAACTCGCACTAAAACTGGATATAAGAATAAAATGGTTTCTATAAAAGATTATAAAAAATATTATAATAAAAAAATGAAAGGCGGAGTTAAAAAAAGACCAAAAAGTAAAACAAAGAAAACTAAAAAATCATTTAATCCATTTGCAGTAAAAGAAAGTATAAGAGAAAAATTTGGAACTCAAATGCTTGTATTTAAACCCAAAAAATTCAAGATATCATCGACTGTTCCTCGAAAATCTGCATTTAATAACAGTGAGTTTAGAAGACATATGGATTTGGAAAATACAGCCAGGAATATCACATGGGGGCCAACACAAATAAGGACATTTGATAATTATCCATTACGAAGAGTTACTGCTATTTCGATAAATAATGTTTCTCCATATCCAGAACTTAGATATAGTGCAGGTTTTGCACCACGTAGAAGAACACATTTTAGAATACCACATCGTGGACCAACACTACAACAAAAAAGAAACAGAGAGATTGCAAGACAACGAGCTTTTGATCATGAATTAAAAAGAGCAAGAGAAGAAAGAATAAATTTAAATTCAGGATTAAAACATAGACCAATTCAAAGACCATATAATCATGAAGCACAAAGAAGAAGACTTTTAATAAAAAATCGGGGATATTAAATTAGATTTTTTTTAATAAATTATAATATTTAATAGATATAATAAGATATGAATAATGAATGTTATAATTTAAAATTAACAGAATATGATAATGGTTTATTTGATAAATCAATAGATGCTACATATATAATATTTTTAGAAGGTAATACAAAAAGATATGAAAATATTGAAAATCAACTAAAAAAATATAAACCAACTAAAAAAGTGTATATTTTATATAATAAAGGATGGAAAAAATGCCAAAAAGATAAATATATAACAAATACGGCTAAAGATTTAGTTGATTGTAATATATTTATTTTAAAACATGCACAAAAAAAAAATTATGATAATATTTTAATATTAGAAGATGATTTTATGTTTGATAATAATATAAAAAATGAAAATATAATCCAAGATATAGATAATTTTTTATTAAAAAATATAAATAAATCTTTTAGTTTTTATTTAGGAACACTTCCATTTATATTTATACCATATAGTAATACTATAAATATAGGTTTATTAAATATTTATACACATTCAGTAATATTTTCAAAAAAATATAGAGAAAAAATATTAAAATATAATTATAAAACAATTGATTGTTGGGATATATTTCAAAATAAATTTAATATGAATAAATATTATTACAATATTCCTTTATCATATCAAGTAATTGAAGATACAGATAATAGTAAAAATTGGCCGGTTTGTGATATAATAAGAATATTATATTTAAAAATAGCGATGTTTTTATCAGCAGATAAAGATCCGAAACTATTTTTTAAAATATTTTATTATATAAGTTATATACTAACAATTTTGTTAATATTAATAATAGTAATAATATTATATTATATTTATAAAATATTTAAAAATAAATTATTTAGAAAAAATTTTTTTTAAAAAATCTAATGTATCAATAGTATTTTCTTGTAATTTTTCTTTAACATCAGGTGTATCAACTTTTAATTTTTCATTATTTTTAGTAGAAATACATTTATTTTTTACTTCTTTAAGTTCTTTATTTAAAGATTGGATACAATTAATTAAATAATATATTAAATAAATTAATATAATACATATAATTAAAAATGTAAGATCCATTAAATAATTAATATCTATTTATTAATTATAAAAATAAATTATGAAAATTTTAATCCAGCGGTATTACCAATGATTTCAAATATATTATAACTAATTGAATAAATATCTATAAGATAATTTTTAATATTTTTGTCTAAATTAAGTTCTGTAAATTTATTATTTTTATTAAGTTTAAAATTTAAATTAAATTCTAAATCATTATCATTATATTCTTTAGTATATATAGACAATTGGGTTTCAACTAATGATGCATTATAATAACCAGAAGGATTATTTTTTTCAGGATTTAATGCAAAAGAATAAATGTAAATCCCATTATATTTAGGAATATTAGTATGTGTCTGATATGGTTGTATTTTATTATAAAAATCAGCATTTTTATTATCAACAATAATTTTAGTTTTATCCCATATAATAGAAGCTCTATCCATTATCCCATAATTGTTATTTTGTCGAATAGAAGCGGTATAATTAGTATGTGCATTAAAATTAGTAATATAATCTTCGCGTCTAGTAATCCATATTATTTCTTTAGTAGGTTTTGTATTATTAATATTAATAATAGTATTATTTAAAGATTTTTCAATAATATTCTGATATGTTATTTCAAATTGTTCAACTAAATATGATATACTTGTTTTTTCAAAAATTTGTTTTCTCTCTTTTTCAGCTAAAAATATATAAGTTGCTTCAATATATGGTTTAATATTTAAAGATTTTGTAAATTTTTTTATATTAATATAGTCTCTTTTTTTAATACCACTTTGTAAATTCGTCGCATATAATTGATTATAAAATAAAGGACTTATATTTTCTTCTAAATCATTTGAATAAACTGTATATAAATTTTCAGAATTTTCTAATTGTATTACTAGTGTTATTTCTCTTGCTTGTAATCTTAATAAGGGTAATGCCAAAGACGGATTTTTAGTAAACCAAAAAGGTAAAGGTATTATTAGATTATATTCATTAATAGACGGAATATTGTTTTGAATAGAAGAATTGGGATAATAATTATATGAAAATTTATTATTATTAATTACAACTTTTTTAGAATTTGTTAATGAAGGATTATTTAATTCAGGTGTATTGCCGATCATTATATCAAAACCTTCAGTATCCATTGTCAATTCATTCCAAATATTTAACCAATCGCTAGTAATAGTATCAATAATATTACCATCCATTCTAATAGTTGCTTTTTTAACCAAAATATTACCAATATTTTTAACCCATTTAAAAGCTAAATTAGAAGGTGAATATATTTTTGGTAAAGTACAACAAAAATAGAGATTCTTTAATAAATCACCGTGTCTAGATATTTTACATATATATTCGGCATCTGTAATATTGGGATCTAGAACAGGCAAACTATTAAATTCTAATTGTAAATTATCTATAGAAAAATTTGTATGTTTTTTCCAAGCATGTTTAAAATAACTCATATCGGGATTAATACATAAATAATTATCATGTTGACCTCTACAAACTAATTGAAATAAACCACCGCCCATTATTTAATATGTATATTTATATTTATAAATAACTTTCTTTTTTTATATATTTAATATGGTTTAACTCTAGTTCTTGTAGAATTTAAATCAATATTAGCAATTGGATATAAATTTGTACCCGGATTAGTAGGAGGAGTGTAAGGAAATTTATTAAATCCTTTTATAAATGCACTTTTAATTTCATCACTATTTAATGCATAATTATAATATGTTAAATCTGCCATTTGTAAAGGACTATTATCAGTTGAATTGAATATTTTGTTTTCGGTATTTACGGGATTCATTGATAATAAATTACCCGGATTTAAATATAATGGCGCTCTATTATGTTTCATTGCTGCAGAACCCGGAATTCCATCTGTTGTTCCGTTATAAGGGGCTTCAACTTCTCTATCTAACATTTTGATACCATTTAAATATATTTTACAAGATGTTTTAAATTTATTTAATATATCATTTTCGGGTGTTATTTCTTTTAATACTAAGGTAAACATAAACCATTTATTATCATATTCTGATGAATTCATATCATATATACCTAATAATCCAGCATTTCTATCATCCCATTTACCAGTATCACATTTAACTAAAGTATTGCCATCAAATCTATAAGAATCTGGATCAGTTAATGTATTATATTCAACAATAATAGATGTACCGTCTTTTTTCATTCTTAATAATGGATTCTTAACTAAAATATATTTACCTCTTTTTTTCAATAAACAATTTGCTTGTGTTGAAGTTTCTCTATAGGGCAATTGTATTTTACTACCTCTTAAAAATAGTAAAATATCATCACCGTGATTGTTTGCAAGTAATATATTAGTTCTATCTATTTTTAACCAAAAATTATATGAATACTCGGCACCACCAGTTTGATTTATAGAAGGTACTAAATTTCTATATGAATTAGAAGTTTCTTTGTAAGTATTATATTCAACATCCGAATGTGTAGCATAATCATAAATACCTTTAAAAACAGGAATTCTTTTTTTAATATTACTTGCATTTCTTAAAGTATCAATTCTTTCATAATTATATACCATATATGCTATAAATAATAAAATCAATACTATAAATATTCCTAAAAATACTTGAATAATATTTGATATCATTTAATTATTATCTCTATTAATGGTATATAATTTTTTTAAAAATAAATAAATTTTTTATGAAATTCTATAAATTGGACTACGTAATCCGTATGCACCTAGACCTAATTTGGCCATTATATTATCAATTGGACCTTCATTATAATTGTTATGAATATCTCTATCATTTAAATCATAATTAAACATTGTAAATTTGCATAATAATCCCGCAAATCCAGGATTATTATCAACATCATGTGATCCTCCAATTATTATATTATCTGTTCTATCTAAATCCAAATCAGTTATATTATATGTATGTGGATTTTGGCCATCACCACAAATTCCTCTACATTCTTCTCCGTGTCCGGCATGTCCTACTAATTCACCATCAACATATGTTGTAATGCTACCCCCCTGACTTGTACCGTAATCATTTACAACAATGCCAATATGAACCCATCTTTGAATAGGAACATATTCAATACATACACCTTGTTCCATATATTTTCTAAATTCAGTACAACTGCCATTATCTATATCTTGACTAAACATAGATTCAATAGAAGGTTGATCTTCTTTATTATCAAAAACATCACTTTCATTAGTATATCCAGGGGAATTACTATATTTTTTACTAAATCTAATATATAATTTATTCTTATTTTTATCTAAAAATATTTGCGGGGAGCGATCTTTTAATGATGTTTCAGAACCTATATATAATACATTTTTGAAAAATTGGTGTGACATATCTTTTATATATATCCAAAAAGTATAGGTTCTTTTTAGTCCATTACCCGATGGTAATTTACGATCCATTTCTACTTTATTTTTAATATTACATATAACTGGTAATTTAGTTGCAGAAACTACTAATCTAGATTGATTAAATAGTGAATTTGCTATATAATTATACATAACATACGCAATAATTAATGCAATTAATATTACAATTATTAAACCGATTATTGTTTCGGGTCTATTTGTTATATTTTGTAATTTAGCTACAGAATTTTGCATTGTTGATAATGAATTATTATATAATACTTTTGATTTATTTTTTATACTAGAAACTGCATTATTTAAAGTCTGCTTTCCCATTTCAGGTGAATTAAATATACTGTCATCCTGGCCCTGAGGTATATTATTCATTATATTTATTCTATCTAATTTAAGTATATAAATTTATGTTAATAGAATTTATATGATAACTCCCAATATGAAAATATTGATTATTATAATTAAAACCTTTCTTCATATTTTTTTTTTGTAATGATAAATAACTCAATAATTTAGTAAAATTATCTAAATTAGATTTATGATTTTTTTTTCCAGGTATTACAGATAAAAAATATACATATGATACAATTATATCTATAGCAGAATCTATTACATTATTATTCATTAACAAATCAAATAAACAAAAATCATATAAAAAATTTTTATAATATTCATTTTTATTTCCTAATAATGTTTTTCTATTTTTTAATTCTATTATTAAATTTTCATGAAATCTTAACGGTATTAACCATGATTCCATATGCATTATTTTTACAACAATATTTCTGTTAAATTCTGAACCATATAAATATTCTATATTTGAAACTTCATCTATTTTATCTATTTTTTCAATAATATTATTGTTTTCTAATAAAAATAAACACTGTTGAATATTATAATTGCTTTTATTTATTATATTATTTATTTCATCTTTTTTTAAATTCCGATTTTTTTCCAATAAAATTTTAGCAATATCTTCTTTTGATGGTACTTCAAATTCTATTGTTTCGCATTTTTTTTTTATATTACCTAATTTTTTTAATAAATCTTTACCACATATACATATTATTGCAATGTTTTTTAATTTTTTATTATTTAATACATTATATAATGTTGTATTAATTGTTCTGTCTACTGATAATAATATATCATAATTATCTATAATTATTATCTTTTTCTTATCTACGTTATTAGAAATAATATCCATAAAATTTATTGCCGTAACGCTTTTGAACAATATATCTTCAAATTCTGCTGATGATGTTACATTTGATATTGTAATATTTATAATATTTAAGTTTAATTCATTACATATTTTTATAATATTATATGTTTTTCCTATTCCGGAATTTCCATATATTATTATACAACTTTTAAAAGAAATCTTATTATCCGTATTATTTACTAATTTAATAATTTTTTCTTTTAAATTCATTATTATTTTAATTAATAATTATTTCTTATATTATTAATTGTATTACTAGATATAATATATATGATATTATTATTAATAATGGTAATACTATTTCAATACTTAATAATGATGTTACATTTGAATCAATATTATATCCAAAATGTTTAATATTACCATCGTGGTCGAACATCATAGATGGTTTAAATAAGAAAATTGTTAAAAGGAGTGTAATATATATTAATATTATAATATATTTTCTTGAATACATATTAAAATTCTATCTTAATTTATTATAATATTATAAATAAGGAGATTAAAAGATGAAAGATATACTAATATTAATACTAATTATTATACTTTTCATAATTTTTTCAAAAAAATTTACTGAAAATTTTACATTATTTCATATAGATAATGATAAAAATCTTTTTGCACCATATTATGTAAATCATAAATTCAATTTTGATAAAAAATTTGTAATCGATTCGCAACCATCTAATAATTTAGATTTTATTAATTCAAATAATAAAACTTTTGAATACAATGATTCATTATTTAAAGAAAAATTATATAAAATCTTTGAAATAAATAATAATTTAAAAATTTTATTTAAAATTAGTGAAAATATTATTTGGTCCTCATGGAAAAATCCGGATAAATGTAATATACAAATATATAATAAATTTATTAATTATTTAAATGTTATATTAAAGGAAAATTCTATTAATAATATATATCATGTCTTAAATAAATATAAAATTAATATTCATAATTCTAATAATTTATTATATAATATTGATTTATTACTATATAGAAATGATAAAATATATGGTAAACATATTAATTTAATTGTTTATTATAATAATGATAAATTTTATATTATTTACTTAAATATTCTTGGTAACGTTAATCAATATAATATTTTAAATAATACTTTCTTAAAAAATATTAATAATGAAAATGCTGTTTATTTTCATAAAAATAACAAAAATAATTTGAACGATTGTAATAAAAATTGTGATAATCATATCGATATATCTGATAAATATGTTGATAATGAAATATCCAATATATTAATAAAAAAAATAAATACACCCATATATAATAAAATTGATACTAAATCAATTTTAGAAAATAAAAAATATAATAAAAATCAAAAAAATCTTAAAAAATTTTTTATGAATAAAATATCAAAAAATAATACTATTACACCTCATAATTTTTAAAATGGTACTGTCATAATTTCTTTTTTTAGTGTATTTAATTGAGCTCCTCTAATTGTTTGAGAACAATTAATATCACTTTTAATACTATTACTTTTAATTCTTGTTCGGATCGGAAATGTATATTTTTCTGTATTTTCTACATATTTATATTCTGATACTTTAGATGATGTTTTTGCTTCATTTCCATATCCAAATCTACCCGATACACTATCATCTTGTATATTAGAAATACAACGAGTATTTCCACCACGAGTATTTCCACCACGAGTATTTCCACCACGAGTATTTCCACCACGCATAATACCTCTTGTAATTACTTCATCATTTGGAACATATGTTTTCTCTTTTCTAAAAACCATAAATGTTAGATAAAATAAACCTGTTTTTTCTGTTGTTTCTTCCATACCTAGTTCTTTTTCTTCTTTTGTTGGTACATATCCCTTTTCCAATGCCTCCTTGACTACCCATTGATACTTTGCATTCGGATTTTGATCGAAATAAAATTCTTTATTTTCATTTGCAGGAATCGTCCACAATGTTCCATCTCTTTCAATATTATATGGAATTGTATCTGATTCAGATCTATATTTTGGTTCATCATTATCTAGTGCAAAACCAAGAGCATAATCATAATCTTCATTTCTATTTATAATTTGAATATCTGAAATTTTAATAGAAATAGGACCTTCATTTCCTACTAGACGATATCCTTTTTGATATGTATCAGTATTTGCTTCTCCAGATTCGTAAACTTCAATATTATAATTATCATTAAAACGTTTTCTATGATATTCACTTGAATATGCAGAATCTTTTGCCATTCCAAATGAAATATTAAAATAGATTTTATGATTATTAGTAATATAATCAAGATTAAGAGTTTCAATGTTCTTTGAGAAAGCCATTATTGTTATAATAATTTAATAATTATTATAAATCATTTTTTTTTATTAATTCTAATTTATAATAATTATTCATATTTTGAATTAATTAAAAAAAAATGATTATTTAACTTTTTTTTATCTTATAAAATGTCTCAATATACTTTTACTGAAAAAATTAAAAATATTAATGACGAAATTAGTAAAACATCTGCTAATATTAATGAAAAATATATTTCATACGATATTTTCTTAAAAACATTATCCTTTAATAATGAAATTATGAATCACATTGATACTAAAATTGAATTAATTAATAGTGAAATTAATAGTTATAATAATGTACTTAATTATAACTCTATGCCAAATGAAAATACTATGAATTTACTATATCTTTTAAAAGAAGCTAATAATACATTAGATGTTTTAAAAAAAACTAAAGAAGATCAAAATACAACAATTAATACATATGAAAATCATGTTTATAATACTAATTTACAAATTCAAGTTTTAAATGTATATTTAGATGATTTAAATAAAATGAGAGATCGCATTGAAAGATGGGGTGATATTGAAAATCAAAATGATTATCATAAAGAACTTGAATCATATAAAAATAAAATAAGTTTTGAAATACAATTAAATAATATTAATAGTTTGTTATAATTAATATTTAATATTTAATATTTTATATTTTTTTTATCAAAAAGATAATAAATTTAATTCAAAATTTTACTTAAAAATAAAATTAATAATTAAATATGTAATAATAATGCTTAATTATGATTATATTCAACATATAAAATTTTTTGATTATAATTGCATTAAAGGTTTTCAATATGAAAAATATGTGTTAAATAAATTAAAAGATTTTTATAATATTAAAGAAGCTTATTTATGGAAAAATGTCCCAGATTATTTATTAATAGAAACTGGAATAATATTAAATAATGATTTGCAAACTATTAAACAAAAATATAAAACAAATAAAAATTATAGAAATTATAATGTTCTATTAGATACTGGCGTAGATATTATATGTAAACTTAATAATAATAATATACTATTAATTCAATGTAAAGCATATAATTCAATTATATCACAAAAACATTTGTCAGGATTTTTTAGAACATTATTAGATTGCTATGTTATTAATAATAAAAAAAATAATAAAGTAACTGGTTTAATAGTTCATACAAGTTCATTGTCAGATTTAATTAAAGAAAGTTATTGTTACAAAGAACATATAATATCAGAATTATATATACCATATCCATATAATGGAAAAAATACAAAGAATAAATTAATAAAATATAAAAAAATAAGTCTAATTTTTATGATTAATTTTAATTGTATAATTTTATATTTATTATATATATTACATATATATGTTAATAAATTATAAATTTTTTAATACAATGTTACAAAATAAGCAATTAATGGAATACAAGTAATCGTTCCATATTTTACAATATTAATTCTGTTATTATATAAATTTGCAAAAGCTATCTGTGATACAGAAATAATTGGATAACTAAATATTTTGGTATCAATTAAATTTTCATTTATTTTATCAGTTAATGTATAAAATATACTGTCATCACAATTTGTACCCCCTATACTGTAATATGATATAGATTTATAATTATTACAAATTTTACATTTAAAACTACCTTCAATATCATTATATGATCCATAAGGACATTCTAAACATTTGTTATTTTCTTCATAATAACCAATAGGACATTTATAACAATTATTATTACGTATTATAGATCCTACAGGACATATATTACAATAATCTTCATTATTTAAGGTAGACATATATTCTCTTTTTTTTGAATTACATTTAATACAACTATAACCATATTCTGCATATGGATTATTGCCAACTACAGTACCTTTAGGACAATAAGTATGAATATCTTCTTCTAATCTAGAACGAAAACAAAATGTATTATTACTATTAGAAATATATCCTTCAGGACAATGTAAACAAGTATTATTATCGACAGTTCTGTAATAATTTTTTTTACACTTTTTACATATTACATTATTATGTTGATTATTAATTGAAGCATTGTAGTCAATAACAAAACCAGGATTACAATTACTAATAGTAATTAAATTTTTAAAATTTTTAAATTCATTAGATAATTCATTATAATTATTAATAGCCAAATCTCTTTCTTTTTGAATTCTATAACGACAATAACAACCACTTGATCTCGACATCATAATATGTCTAGTATAACTAAATTTTACCATAATTAATAGTAAAATAAACTGGAATAAGCGCATGTTTATAATAAAATTTATTATTTTATAATATCATTTTTTATTATTAAATACAAATTATATATAAAAAATGATATTATATTATAATTAAAAGGTATATAAAATATATGATAAAATTAAAATTATTTATTATAATTATTAATATATATAATACATATTCATTTGTAATAGTACCAAATAATTTTAATAATCATAAAATAAAACCTATTCAAAATAATTTTTATAAACCACAAAATAAATATACACTTTTAAATCAAAACAATAAAAATATTAATACACCAATTACTATTAAAAATAATAAATTATATATTTATGGAATTAATCCTACTTCTCAAATATGGGCTATTATTTTAGTATATTTCGTACAAGGAATAATTGGATTATCTAGTTTAGCTGTTACATTTTATTACAAAGATACATTACATTTAAGTCCTAGTGAATTATCTTTTATATCATCATTAACTGTTATTCCATGGTTAATTAAACCATTTTATGGTTATATATCAGATACGTTTCCATTATTTGGTTATAAAAGAAAAATATATCTTATATTATCTGGAATAATTAGTTCTCTTGGATGGTTTGGTATGTCACAATTAGTATTACAATCACAAGATATAAATTCTAAATGGATTGCTATATTATTATTAAATATGACTTCTCTTGGTATGGCATTTTCTGATGTTTTAGTAGATGCATTAGTTGTTTCTCTATCACAAAATGAAAATATTTCAGGATCATTACAAAGTATATGTTGGAGTTCTGCATCAATTGGTGGTATTATTTCATCTTATGCATCTGGTTCATTATTAGAAAAAATAGGAAAATCAGAAATATTTGCACTAACAGCATGTTTTCCTTTAATAACAGCATTAGTTGGTATATTTATTAATGAAAAAAAAATAGATAATAATAATAATAATAATAAGAAAATTATAAAACAATTAATTTTGCTGAAAAAAGCATTATCTAACAAATCTATATTATTGCCAATTATATTTTTAGTATTATGGCAAGCAACGCCTTCTTCTGGAAGTTCATTCTTCTATTTTGAAACAAATGAACTTAATTTTAAACCAGAATTTTTTGGTAAATTATCTTTGATATCATCATTATCTTCTCTTTGTGGTATATATATATATAATAAATATTTAAAGGAAATTCCTTTACGAGATATGTTTAAAAAAATTTCAATAATAGGATTACTTCTTGGATTAACACCCATTGTATTAATAACACATACTAATCGTATATTAGGTTTACCGGATGAATTATTTGCTATAGGCGATGATGTTATTTTAAGTATTGTAGGACAAATAGCTTTTATGCCAGTGTTAGTATTAGCAACTGAAATATGTCCTTCTGGGATTGAAGCATCATTATATGCAACTATAATGTCAATTAATAATTTATCAGGTACAATTAGTTCATTATTAGGAAGTTATGCTACCAAATTGGCTGGTATTACGGAAACAAATTTTGATAATTTAGTTAATTTAATTATTATTACAAATATAATTGGACTATTACCTATGTTTTTTCTAAATTTATTACCTGAAAATATAAAAAAGAAAAAATAATAATATAATATAATCATATTAACAAACAATTTAGTATAAATTTTTATTAATAAATCTATTTAATAATTTTATTGATATTATAAATATTGTAATTATATAAATGTATATAAATATACAAATATATATATTCATAACATTATGATTTATTCCATAATAATCTCTTAATAAATAATATTGATTTCTAATATAACTATTGTTAATAGAATTTATAATATTAATAAATAATGTATCAAAAATATCAACAATATAAAAATAAATTGTATAAATCAATTTTATAATATTATTATAAAATAACATTATTTAGTTATAAAAAAGTAAAATAAAATGTCATTTTTTTTAAAATTATATTAAAAATATATAATAAATAATATAGTATATATAGTATATATAGTATATATAGTATGTTTAATTTATTAATAAATTTATTTGAAGGAAATATTTATAAACCTATTCCAATAATTAATGAAAAGGAAAAAGAGAGAATAAATGATATTAATAATTGTATATATATATTGAAAAAAATAAGATTAAGTTAAAATTTTATATATTTCAATTATAAAAACTATAGCACAGAACCATAGTGAAATTAACCAAAATGGTATAACAATTAATTCTTTTTTATAATAAAACCAGGTTTTGTAAAAATATTTAATAAATATTATTTCAGTTAAAATAGCAAAGAATGTAAGTAATATATAAATTAAAATATTTTTTTTATTTATTTTAAAAATATATAATGATAGTAATGCTAATAAAGTGATTAATAAAAATCTATAAAACGAATTTTTAATATATTTAAAAATAGTAATAACAATTAAATAAAATAAAAGAAGTATTAAATATCTATTATCTATGTTTTTCATAATAATATTATTCTATATAATATTAAAATATTATAATAATTTTTTTCATTGTGAATATATAAATCCATGATCTCCATGATCTAAATCATCTGGATCATTATCATCATCATTATCTGTATTCATTCTAAATTCATCTTCGCCATTATAAATAGGTATATCAGGATTAACATCTTGATTATCATTAAAAAGGTTATCATCTAAATTTTCAACTCTGATACCAATTTTAGTAAGTTCATTAAAAACTTTTCTTTGTTCTTCTGTTTGTTTATCAAAAACATCTAATTTTCTATTTTTAAATTCTTCTCTCATTCTGTTAATAAATTCTTGATTTTCTTTATAAGTTGGCATTTTTGAAATATTTAATAATTCAATAATTTTTTTATGATTTTTTTTTAAAATTTCAATATATTTATTATTATCATTTGATTCAATATATAATTTCATTTTATCACCTATAATATGATCTGGATTAAAAGGACAACAAATTGCTTTAATTGAAATATATGCTTTAGCTCTTTGAATATCTGTTAAATTTTTTGTATCAATTATTTTATTAAGATTATTATATTCTGTTAATAAATATTTAGAATATTTTATAGAATCATTTAAAATATTATAATCATTTATATATTCCATATCAGTATCATCTAAATTATTAAGTAATATAGATAAATTAGATATTGAATTATAAATAATTTGTTTATAATTAATATTATTAATATTATCAATAAAAAGTGATAAAATATTACTTTTTTTATTATTAATTGTTAATGTGAAATATTCTAAATATTTTTTTATAATTTTAATATACTCACTGCTACCATTTTTAAAAATATTAATATAATTATTTTCTGTAAATAATCTATTTTGTTTATCATCATTAAAACTGTTAAACCATAAATCATAATCATAATTTTCATATAGGAATGATATATCATGATTTAATTTAGTATATTTAAAAAATTCTTCTTCTATATCAATATTTTCATCATCTAACTCTTTTTCATTAAATGGTGTATATGAATATTCCCTTGGTTTATTATTTTCTCTATTTTTTGCAAAATATGTTTTAGCAGCTAATAAATCATTTCTTTTACCAATTAAATCACTATCTGGTACGAAATCTTTATTTATTTGTTGTAAACAACAACCTAATAAATATTTATGTATTCTATTATAATTAATACCCGGCATATAAATTAATGCATTAACATAATTAATTAACATTTTATCTTTCAAAGAAATTGTTTTTGTTTTTCTAAATTCATTTAAATTATCAACTAAATCAACTTGATATTTTTTACCTTTATTTCTATTTATTAAATTGTTTTTAAGATCAGTGCTATTATTTTCTAATTCAATTAATTTATCTTTATATTCGGTATCAATTATTTTAGTTACAACATCAATTATATTTTTATCTATATTATAAATATTTAATTCTTCTTCTTCTTGGAATATACTATTACTTATATCACATAGATAAATAGTTACACCAACTTTTTTATTTTTGATTATTGGGTATCCAATATCAGACCATAAGTGTATATAATTTAAATTATAATTATGTACATGAGTGCCATCAATAATTGAACTTTGTATTTCTAATATCCATGTAGCTAAAGCATGATAAATTAAATTATTAATAATATTAATATAAATTTCATTAAATTCAATTAATGATTCTAATATTTTGTCAATATTAGAATCTATATATTGATTTATTTGTAATTTAATTTGTAATTTAGTATTTTTTAATGAATTATAATCTGTTATAAATATTTTAGTATTAATATTACATATATCGTTAATAATTTTATCTGATATAGTATCATCATATTGATGAATTTTATTTTTCATAATAAAAAATTTAGTAGGTAAATTATTAAATTTTTTATATAAATTATTACATAATATATTATAATCGATTTCTAATTTAGATTTTATACGTATTTTATCAATTATTGGTAAAATTATTTTAAGATTTTCTTTAAAACCATATGCATATTTAAAATTGGGCGTTTCAATATATTTATCGAATATATTAGTATTATAATTTAAATAATTTAAATCTAAATTATCAATATGATTTTCATCATCTAAATCATCTTTATTATCATAATCAATATATTCTTCATTATGAATATTAATATTATTATTAATATAATATTTAGTATTATCATTACCAACTTTAATTTCATATAATTCATTTGAAAAATTTACAAATTTTATTTGAGGTTCATATAAATTATAACTAAATTTTTTCATAGCTTCATATTTTTTTTTTTCAATAAAATATAATTCCTCTATTTTTTCAATATCATTTGTATTAAAATTTTTAATTGTTTGAATAAGATTATCTAATTTTTGATAGTTCATTATATTGCGAATATTTTCAATAATTATATTTTCATCAACATCATTATTATGAATAGCATTAACAATATCATATATATTTGTATATAATAATTCAGGATTTTCAAGTGAATTTTTTTCATCTTCCAATTTTTCTATAATTATATCATTTTCTTCTTTAACATTATCAGTAAATTTTAATAATTTAAATATATTTATATTTTTTTCATAAAATAATGTTTTATTATTAACAATATTAAGTAATTTAATTCTAAAAGATTTTAAATTAATTTTTTCTTCTTTAGTATTGGAAAAAATATCTGAAATAAATTTATTTAATATTTCCATATCATTTAAATTTATTTTATCTAAATTATAATCAAACTTATCTAATAATATATCCAAAGAAGAATAATCTAATTCTTCTAAATTTTTTAATTCTTCTATATCTAATTCTTTTAATATAGTTTCAATTTTTGGTTTAGCTTTATTTAATTCATTTTCTATATTATTATCTGATATAATTTCTGTATCTATTTTTTCTAAATCAATTCGTTCATTTAAATAAGATAATACTTTATCAGATAAATAATCTTTTTTACTACATTTTGGTACACTATAATATATTTTATCAACAGGAATATTCGTATTATCTTCTTTTAATAAAATATAATCATTCTCGCTGTTATCTATTTTAATAATTGTTCTATTAATAGGTTTAAAACGAACTAGTCTAGATTTATCATCATATATAATAGTAAAAAATAGTTTATTTTTTTCTTTTTTTGCTAAATCTAAATCCTTAAATTTATTAATTTTTTTAAAACTATCTATAAATTCCCATAATCCATCTTCTGGAATTTTTTTATCATCATCTTCTTTAAATTTTTTTTTTATAGAATCAGTTACTAAAATATAATTATTTGTATTAATTATTTCATCATCAACAACATTGTAAAATAAATCTACAAATTAT
>MDSW01089746.1_pt1 | contig 17592 bp, 15 predicted proteins | sample 811171 | NCBI WGS metagenome assembly MDSW01 (sample SAMN05326641, study PRJNA326480) | marine metagenome | isolation source: seawater | place: Atlantic Ocean: North West | collected 2012
AAGCTGGATAGAAGGGGGCGATTATTATACATATTTGTCTAGTTTCTGGAGAGAGAAGGGAATTAATTGGGAAAAAGCAGTTCATGATGGCTTTTTCTCAATGGATGATATTGAACCAGAAATAAATCGTATTCGGCCTTTAGATTTAGATATGTTATCTTTTGAGAGTTCTACAAGTGGGCTTGAAATATCTACATATGAAAAAATTGGAATGGGAGATGGTAATCAAGCAAACAATCCATGGCTTCAAGAATTTCCTGATCCAATTTCTAGAGCATGTTGGGATAATTACATTACTATATCTGCCTCTACTGCAAGAGAGTTAGGCTTAAAGAATTGGAATGTTTCCAATGGAGCTCTGAACGGTAGTATTGTTAATATTAACTCAGGAAATTTTGTTATAGAAAATGTTCCAGTAATGATTCAGCCTGGACAAGCAGTAAATACTGTTGGGATCGCTCTTGGATATGGAAGAAAAAAAGCAGGAAAAGCAGCAGACAATGTAGGGGTAAATGCATTCCCGCTATTAAATTCTAAGCAAATTTCTATTGAGGTTGTTGAAGGTGAACATGAATTCGCTTCTATACAGCTACATCATACTATGATGGGACGTGATATGGTTAAAGAGACAACATTATCTGATTATATTAAGGATCCTTCTTCTGGAAATGAAAGAGTCACTTATCCAACATTTAAAGGTAATTTGCCCTCTGATAAACTTAGTCTTTATGATGAGCATGATTTAAAAACTGGTCATTTTTGGAATTTATCAATTGATTTAACTGCTTGTACTGGATGTGGAGAGTGTGTTATTTCTTGTCAAGCAGAAAATAATATCCCTGTTGTTGGTAAAGAAGAAGTGAGAAGAAGTCGTGATATGCATTGGATGCGTATAGATCGGTATTATTCTTCTGATATGACAAAAGTTAAGGCCAAGGAAAATAATATTTCTTCAATAGAAATGTACAAGGAAATGGAAGAGCCCTCTGAAAACCCAGAAGTAGTCTTTCAGCCAGTAATGTGTCAGCATTGTAATAATGCCCCTTGTGAAAATGTATGTCCAGTTGCAGCAACTACACACAGTAATGAAGGGCTTAATCAGATGACATATAATAGATGTGTTGGGACACGTTATTGCGCAAATAATTGCCCATACAAGGTTAGGCGTTTTAACTGGTTTCAATATTCAGATAATGATAAATTTGACTTCAATATGAATGATGATTTTGGCAAAATGGTTTTAAATCCTGATGTTGTTGTAAGGTCTAGAGGAGTTATTGAGAAGTGTAGCATGTGTATACAAAAGATTCAAGAAATTAAGTTAACTGCTAAGAATGAAGGAAGACCTATTTTAGATGAAGAAGCACAGACTGTATGCGCTTCTTCATGTTCAACTAATGCCATAGTTTTTGGTGATGCAAATAATCCGGAAAGTGAGGTTTCATCATTGAAAAATGATCCAAGAGCCTATGACCTATTAGACCACCTAAATGTTAATCCTTCTGTTTTTTATCAAACTAAAGTTAGAAATCAATCATAATGCATAAAGAATCAAAAATAAGAGATCCTTTAATTCTTGGTAATAAAACCTACCATGATATAACAAGAGATATTGCTAGGCCTGTTGAAGGAAAGGCAAATAAGTATTGGTGGATTTTATTCTCTTTGTCAGCCGGATTAATGTTGTGGGGTTTTGCCTGTATGGCATATACTATTGGAACTGGAATTGGTGCTTGGGGATTAAATAAAACTATTGATTGGGCTTGGGATATTACTAATTTTGTTTGGTGGATTGGAATAGGACACGCTGGGACCTTAATATCTGCTGTGTTATTGCTTTTTAGACAAAAATGGAGGATGGCAATTAATCGTTCAGCTGAGGCTATGACTATTTTTGGCGTTGCTCAAGCAGCTTTATTCCCTTTAATACACATGGGACGTCCTTGGTTAGCTTATTTTGTTTTCCCTATACCAAATCAATTTGGATCTCTATGGGTTAATTTTAACTCTCCTTTATTATGGGATGTATTTGCTATTTCAACTTATTTTTCTGTTTCATGTGTTTTCTGGTATATTGGTTTAATTCCAGATTTTGCCATGTTAAGAGATAGGATGGATAAAAAGATAGCACCAATGAGAAAGAAACTTTATAGTATTATGGCTTTTGGTTGGAGTGGTAGAGCGAAGCATTGGCAACGATTTGAAGAAGTTTCTTTAGTTTTAGCTGGTTTAGCGACTCCACTTGTATTTTCTGTTCACTCTATTGTAAGTATGGATTTTGCTACTTCTGTTATCCCTGGTTGGCACACTACAATTTTTCCTCCATATTTTGTTTTGGGAGCACTTTTTTCAGGATTTGCTATGGTTGAAACGCTATTAATTATTATGAGAAAAGTTGTTAATATGGAAGCTTACATTACTATAAAGCATATTGAATATATGAATGTAATTATTCTATTTACTGGATCGTTAGTTGGAGTTGCTTATATTACCGAACTTTTTATGGCGTGGTATTCTGGTGTTGAGTTTGAACAATATGCATTTTTGAATAGAGCAACTGGTCCTTATTGGTGGGCATATGCTAGTATGATGACTTGTAATGTTGTAATTCCACAGCTTTATTGGATATATAAAATAAGGACATCATTGGTCGCGACATTTATATTATCAATTTTTGTAAATATTGGAATGTGGTTTGAGAGGTTTGTGATTATTGTAACCTCTCTACATCGAGATTTTCTTCCTTCTGCTTGGACAATGTTTTCTCCAACTTTTATTGATATTGGGATATTTCTTGGAACAATAGGATTCTTTTTTGTACTATTCTTATTGTACTCTAGAGCATTTCCTGTTGTCGCTCAGGCAGAGTTAAAAAGTATTCTTAAATCATCAGGTTCTGAATATAAAAAATGAAAATGAAAAATAAAATAATACATGCTATTTTTGATGATGAGCAAGATGTTTTAAGTGCTGTAAAGGATTTAAGAGATAAAAAAATTATAGTTAACGAGGTTTATAGCCCATTTCCAATACATGGTCTTGACCCAGTTCTGGGATTAAAAGAAACTAGAATGGCTATAACTGCATTTATTTATGGTTGCATAGGATTGAGTTTTGGCGCACTGTTAATATATTATATTATGATTGCTGATGTTGGTAAAAGTTGGCCAATGAATATTGGTGGAAAACCGAATTTTACTTTCTATCATAATCTACCATCTTTTGTCCCTATAATGTTTGAGTGTACTGTTCTTTTTGCTGCACATCTTATGTCGTTAACATATTTATTTAGAAATAAATTATATCCTGGCTCAAGTACAACCAGTCCTGACCCAAGAACTACTGATGATAAGTTTTTAGTTGAAGTTCTATATAGTGAAAACAAGACTGATATTATTGCATTATTAAAGAAATCTAATGTTAGTGAAATAAATGAGAAAGATGAGATTTAAATTTACTGTAATATGTGCTTTATATATGCTTTTTGTTTCTTGCGGAAATGATGGCAGAGGTTATGAATATATGCCAAACATGTACAGATCACCATCTCTAGAGACATATGGTGAAAATAACGTTTTCTCTGATAGTATAAATGCACGACTACCTGTAAAAGGGACTATTGCTAGAGGTTACTTAAAGACCTTTAACTATAATTCAAGCTTGGAGGATTATTTATTATCAGGTAAAGAAGCAGTTAATCCTTATGAATATAATGCAGATAATCTTGCTGAAGGAAAGATTCTTTATTCTATGTTTTGTGAGCACTGTCACGGGCCCAACGGAGCAGGAGGAGGTTCAATAACGCACCCTCTATATTCAGCAGTGCCTCACTATAATGATAGTAAGCAATTAAGAAGGTCAGGCGCTACTATGAGTGAATTAACTCCAGGACATATTTTTCATGCTATCACATATGGATTAAATGCAATGGGACCACACGCTTCACAATTAACAGAAACAGAAAGATGGAAGATAGTATTATATGTACAGGAACTTCAGAAATATGGGAATGAATAAATTAGAGATTAACAATATATATAAGCCAAACAGAAGAATAATGATGACATCATTAGTGATGATATCTATAGGGGTTTTATCTGCTATTATTGCATTTGTTACTGATGCTCATGCAGCGTGGACTAATCTTCTCTTTAATAATTATTTCTTTTTAGGGATTTCTTTATTTGCGGTCTTTTTTGTTGCATTACAATATGTTGCTGAGGCAGGTTGGTCTACTGTTCTAAAAAGAGTTCCGGAAGCTATTATGACTTTCTTACCTTACACAGCAGTTATTATGTTGTTTATTGTTGTTACTGCAGTCTTACACTTTGGTGGAAATCATATTTATCATTGGTTAGAGCCTGGTATTATGACGGAAGGTTCTCATAATTATGATTATATTATTGCAGGAAAAGAAGCTTATTTAAACTCTACGTTTTTTTTAATTAGATCATTTTTATATGTTATTATTTGGGTTTATTGTGCTAGAAGATTGAGACAAATTTCTTTAGATGGAGACAAAGAAGGTGATATTGGAGAGAAATCTTATTGGAAGGGGTTGAGGGTAGCAGGTTGGTTTATTGTCTTGTTTGCAGTTACCTCTTCAACAGCTGCCTGGGACTGGATTATGTCAATAGACACTCATTGGTTTAGTACTTTATTTGGTTGGTATATATTTAGCGAATGGGCTACAATAGGATTTGCTAGTATTTTATTATTATCATTGTTGTTACAAAGACAAGGTTACTTACAATATTTAAATGACAGTCATATCCATGATTTAGGAAAATTTGTATTTGCTTTTTCTATTGTTTGGACTTATATGTGGTTTTCTCAGTTTATGTTAATATGGTATGCAAACATTCCAGAAGAGGTTATATACCACATGGAAAGAATAGAATTAGATAATTATAGGTTTCTTTTCTGGTTTAGTTTGGCTATTAATTTTATTGTTCCTACTCTGTTACTTATGAGTAGAGATGCAAAAAGAAACAAGAATCGTTTGATTTTTGTTTGTACAATCATTTTGATTGGTCATTGGATTAATTCTTATTTGCTTTTCGCTCCAGGGACATTACATGATCATGGTCATTTAGGTATGCTTGAGGTAGGTATGGGGATAGGGTTTCTTGGTCTATTTATTAACGTGGTATTTAGAAGCCTAAGCAAGAGATCAGTTGAGGTAAAACATCATCCATTTCTTGATGAGAGTCAGCACTTACATACGTAAATCAGCTTTTTTAAAAGACTTTTTTGAGATAAAGTTTAAGGCTTAAGCTTTATTGGACTATTTTATCATTTATTTTTTACATTTGCTTTTATAATGAGTGAATCTGAAATACCTGATCATGATAACCTTTCTAATGAGGAGTTAGCTCTTGAACAAGCATTGCGCCCTACGTTATTTGAAGATTTTGAAGGTCAAGATAATATCGTTGATAATCTAAAGGTGTTTATAGAGGCGGCAAAACAAAGACAAGAGGCGTTGGATCATGTTCTTTTACATGGCCCTCCAGGCTTAGGGAAAACTACTTTAGCTCATATTATTGCAAATGAATTAGGTGTAAATATAAAAATCACTTCTGGTCCAGTATTAGACAAACCTGGAGATTTAGCAGGCCTTCTTACTAATTTAGAAGAAAGGGATGTGTTATTTATAGACGAGATTCATAGATTAAATCCAATAGTAGAAGAATATCTATACTCAGCAATGGAAGATTATCAAATAGATATAATGATTGAATCAGGTCCAAATGCAAGATCCGTTCAAATACAGATAGATCCCTTTACTTTAATTGGCGCTACAACTCGCTCCGGGTTACTTACATCTCCACTAAGAGCTCGTTTTGGAATTAATTCGAGATTAGAATATTATAAGCTTGATTTATTGTCAAAAATTATAAAACGTTCAGCCACTATTTTAGATGTTAATATTTATGAGGATGCTGCATTAGAAATTGCAGGAAGAAGTAGAGGAACTCCAAGGATTGCTAATGCATTACTTAGGAGGGTAAGAGATTTTGCACAGATAAAAGGTGATGGCGATATTGATAAAAAGATTACACAGTATTCTTTAGATGCCTTAAATGTTGATGAGCATGGATTGGATGAAATGGATAATAGAATTTTATCTACAATTATTGATAAATTTAAAGGTGGCCCAGTGGGTCTAACTACTATTGCTACCGCAGTTGGAGAGCAAGCAGGAACTATTGAAGAAGTTTACGAACCCTTTTTAATTATGGAGGGGTATTTAATGAGAACACCAAGAGGTAGGCAGGCTACAGAAATTGCATTTAAACATTTGGGAAAGACCAAACCTGCTAATCAAGGAAATTTATTCTAAGAAATTTTATCAAATACTTCTAAAATGGTGTTTCTGTATTCTGAGAATCTACCAAGCGCCCATATTTTTAAAACTAAAAGGTCTTTTTTACTTACCCATCCTGCACTTTTGAATAGTTCTTTTTTAAAAAGTTTCTTATCAAAGCTCACTTTTTGTAAAATTTTCTTGCTGAATTCTAACATAATAATTATTGTTATACAATAAATAACTTCTATGTTAAATATTTATTGTGTTTCACTCCAGCTATATGAGTTATGTTTTATTTCGGATAGAGTTATAACTCTATCAATTACTGTAGCAGCTAATTCGTCAAAGGTCTTTGGATGACTGTAGAATGAAGGTGTTGCAGGACAGATAATTCCACCAGCTTCAGTGATTAATTTCATATTGTTTATATGAATTAAGTTTAGAGGCGTTTCTCTTGCCACAATAATTAGTTTTCTTCTTTCTTTTAGTATTACATCTGCTGCTCTTGTTGTCAAATCATTAGATATTCCTGATGCTATACGGCCCATTGTCCCCATAGAACAAGGGCATATTATCATTGTATTATAATTAGCTGAACCACTTGCAAAAGGGGCCATAAAATCCATTTTTTTATAGAATTTAAAAGGATATTTATTATAATCAGTATTTCCAAGTTCTTCTTCCCAAACAAACTTAGCGTTATCGGACATTAGTACTCCAACTTTCTCTATTTGATTATTTAGCAATAATAGTTTTTCGAATAGTACTTTAGCGTAAATTGCTCCACTCGCTCCTGTGACAGCTACGATTATTTTATGTTTATTGTTCATAAGAAATTGTAATTTAGAGAGAAGCTCAGTACAGAATTGTATTTCCCTTTTATTTTTGAATTATAACTTGATTGATTCTCATAATCTTCAGTTCCTATTGGTAATATTGAGTTTGATAATCTTGTATTTAAACTAATATTTTTAGAATAGTTATATTCAATTCCAAGTAGTAGTCCAATATCATAATTTGCAAATGGATTTATTTCGCTATACATTTTGCCGCTCATATCATTATAATAACCATCAATTAGATATCCCATTAGTGTTCCCGTCTCTATTTTGAGCTCATCACTTTGTTTATATTTTAATAATAATGGAATTTCAATATACGAAAGAGAAATGTCTTCTTTTAAATAATTAGAATGTGAATAATTATTCATGTTAGCGTTATTACTTCCTTTATTAATATAGGCCATCTCCATTTGAAAACTTAAAAGATTAGAGATATTTTTATTTGCAAAAACACCAATTAATAAGCCGGCTTTATTGAATCCTGCTAAATTATCTCCTCCAACTTGAGATGTGCTTAAGCCTATTTTAAATCCTCCACCAAAATTCTGAGCTTTGCTATTTAGAGACAAAAATCCACAAAAAAATAGTAATGCAAATTTCTTCAACATTTTATCTTAAGCTAATTCCCAATCCAAGTGTGGCCGTTGGATATTTTGAGAAAGTATAGTCTGCTTGAATTGTAGCAATAGCTATATTAAATCTTAATCCAATATTTGTTCTTAAATCATTAATTGATTCAAAGTTAGTCTCTATTGTTTCATCAAACTTAATCCCATTTAAATTAAAATTTGCATCTGCACTAAAAGTTGTTTTTGTTGAGTTATAGCCAATACCGCCATATCCAGTAAACATTAATATTTTTTTAGAGGCTATTAAATTTATTGTGGTAGCTTTAGTATTTAGAGATACTTCTTGTTCAATTATTTTAAGTTCTGTACTTAATGATGTGTAACCTCCCTGCAAAGAAAGACTCATCGGAATAGCATTGCCAAGTGCAGGAATCCATTGTAATAAGTCATGTTTCAATCCAATACCAAAGAGATTTACCTTTATGTCATCTCCAACAATATCCAACATGGGCATATATCTTATATCAACAGCTGTTTTTTTTATTAATCCAATTCCAGCTTGTATCATTGGTAGTGGCATTGCTGGAGTTTTTAATCCGCCAGGCATTTCAAAATCTGTAGATAGTCCATTATTTGAAGATGATTGATAGGTCATTGTTGTTGCATCTTTTTGTCCAAAGATAGTAGATGCTTCAGTTACATTAGAGGTAAAGATATTGCCACCAGCATCTTTAATGTTAAAAGTTTCTGCAGCATTTGGAATGATAACCGTATTTAGAGTAAATGTCACATCAAATCCTCCTGTCCTATGAGGTTTCGCTGTATTGTACCATCCATTATTCAGGCCTGCTCCAAAACTCTCGGCCATTGGAGTGAAATAGGCTTCAATAAGTTTTTCTCCTTGAGTAATATCTGACGCCATAATACTTTGAGCATCTTGCGAATAGGATATGTTCCAAATAATTCCAATTAATAATATAAGTGATATTTTTTTCATTAGATTATATTTAATTATTTAACTGCGCTTCTTCTACTTGTAAAATTTCCTTTGTTATTGTATTATATATATATGCAATGATTGAAATATTTGCTGCATTCCAGTCTCCAGCAATACCATTTCCCATTTCAGCAGTATTTGTTGAGTAATCAATATTAAATTGCTCTAATACCGATAAATCATAAGCAAGAGTTTTTTCAATTTGTTCTCCTGTAAAATAATCAGATGAATTTGATAAACTTTCATCTATTAGCACAGACCTTAATATATGATTATGCTGATAGTCTTCAACGTTTTCTTGCCCATCTTTTTGCCAATTAATAATATTGTTTTCAGTCAGACAAATAACTATATTATATTCTCCTGTATTGTTATTTAGAATTTCGCTGTTCACTGTTATGCTGTTGGCATCTGAATTTATAGTAATTCCAAAGTCTATTTCTTTATTTAATTCATCAGTCACGGTATTCGCCCATTCATCCTTTCCAAGTTTGTGGTTGTCAGGATATCCCGACCTATTAACCATCCCTCTTGGTAATCCTAGATCAGAAATGCCGTAGAAGATATCCCATTCATCTCCCCATTGTGTTCTGAAATCATATTGGAAGCTAGGAGCTTGACTGGCTGGGTATGGTCGTGCAAATGATTTGCTAACGTGCATTGCTATAGCAATTATTTGATTTCCAAATATATCATGGATTGCATCTATTTCTCTTGCCGCATCAGGACAGTTAGGGCATAGATGTCCGGTAAAGTCTTCTATTAATACTTTCTTGATAAAATTATTTGTTGTAGTATCTTGAGGTTCTATTGAGTTGTTAGTTATATAAGGAGCATCTACAACATCGCATGATATTATAATAAATATGCTACTAATAATTAGCGTTAAGTATTTTTTCATTTTTTAAAAACTTGAAGATATATTTAAACTAAAACCATTTGACGAAGGGACAGCTTTACAAACTCCACCAACACAAAATATTCCTTCCCTTTTTTTGCCGTATCCAATTTCAAATCGATTTGCCCCTTTTACAAATCCAGCTGTTAGATTAATATAATGTAATTTTTTTTCAGGTATTTCGTTTCCATGATTGTACATGTCTTGAATTGTAAAGAACCAATTAGGAGAAATCGTATATTCTAAAAGGGCCATACTCCAATCTCCTTCTGCAGGCTCTTCCATACCATTTAGATATCCTGTGCTGTGTTGGCTGTAATCTTTTAGCTGTTTAGATTTTAATGTTTGGAATTCCATTCTTAAGGTGTGTCCTTTCTTAATTTTATAGCTAATATCAGTAACTAGAATAGTGGAATTAAGAACTCCATAGTCTCCTGGCACATGTCCTTCTAAGAAATCTTTATTATAGGTCTGGTTAGCTATTACAGCATTTGCAGTTGTTTTCTTATTTATTTTTTTATTTATTTCAAGATTTAAATCTTCAAAATACAGTTCTTCTCCTTTAATGCTAACTAGCATAGGGGTATGCTCAATGTTATTATTTAAGAATGAATTTCCGTTGTTCAAACTGTTAATCCTTGAATAATTGAGAGTTATTTTTGTTCCATATTTCCCCCCTAGTAATTCTCCTTTCTTTATTTTATAAAAAACATCAAATTGCATTCCAAATTCTCCTTCAGATTGTGTTGCACAAGGGTAAAGGGCTAATAATGAGTAGGCATGTGCTTTGCTAAGTGTAGGGATATAATTAATTAAGAATGCTTTTCCGTCTTTATCTCTATCAGATTTAAAAGTCATATTGTCTACTCGATGCATTTCGGCAGAAAAACCAAATCCTCTCCTTGAATAAGTAATATTTTGTGTAAATGCATTTCCGCTAGCATAATTCATATTGCTTGCAGATAGAGAGTTTCCAGGATCATTAATTTTATAAGCATACTCTCCATAATAATTCCATCCATTATATAGCAAATTGATTCTTCCGGAATATGCACTAACATTTTGAGGGAGTTTGAAGATAAGATTTGTTCTTTTTTGATATCTACTTATAAAACTCCCTCCAAGTATTGCTTTTATTTTAGTGTCATAGCTAAATAATTCATTTATGTTTAGCTCTCCATCAGCTCCTCTAAATATTCCCTCAGCATAAGTAAAATGTGTTCTGCTTTTTCCAATAAATGTTTTTATATTGATTCCTTTAAACGGGTTGTATTTTAATCGGACGCCGTCCATAGCGTTATCAATGCCTAGCCCTTTTTCTTCATAAGATCTAAAAATAAGCCCACTACCTAATTGTTCATAATAATTACCTGCTGTAATTTCAAGGCCATCGATAGTATATGTTGCATATCTGTAAGTGATGCCATTACCTTGAAATTCAGGGTCATAATCTGCTAGTGCATTTAGATAGCTTTCATATCGTAATCCTGTTGTAAAGTTTCCTTTTGTGTAATTTAGATTTAAATAGGCGTTATTTAGGATAATTTCATCAATCTTTGGCGCACCAATTTTTTCATCTTCTTGATATGATTGCAGACTTAAGTTAAAGTCTCCATTGATTTGCTGAGCCAAACTTGAGAAACAAATAGTTATTATTAGAGTTAGAAACGTAATTTGCTTCATGTGGTTATTTTGCAATTTTTTTAATTTCCTCTAATAACTTTTCTTCATCACCATCAATATATCCTTGGTGTTGCCAGACAATTTCATTTTTCCCGTTAAGTAAAAAGGTATGCGGCACAGTTGACACCCCCATAGCTCTTTTTAAGTCACTATTTGAGTCTAAGTAAACTTCATATTCCCAATCAGAGGCATTCACATAGGGCAAAACTTTTGACATTGATCGAGTATCATCAATTGAAATAGCTACTATTTTTACTCCTGTTTCTTCCTGCCATTCGTCATATACTTCGGCAATATTATTAAGCTCTTTTTTACATGGCTTACACCAAGTCGCCCAAAATGATATTACTATTGGATTTTCATTGTTCTCAAGCTGCGTAATGTTAAAGTTGCTCCCCTCTAGTGTTTTCACTTGTTTGTTTGGTAATTTTGTTTGGGCAAGGCCAGTAGATATAAAGATTACCATCGTTAAGATACTGCATAATATTTTTTTCTTCATTTTTTTGTTTTAGTGTTACAAATATACTTTAAAATTCTACTAATGGATATTTTTTGAGTTCTCAAATTTATAAAATAAAAAACCCTGACTAACTAGCCAGGGTTTAACAATAAATTTTTATGAAACTATTTAGAGATGGTAATTTTTTGAGTTTGAACCCCCTCTTTAGTCTTAATATTTATCATATAAACACCATTAGCGATTCCAGAGGTGTTAATATTTTTACTGTATTCATTGGACAATATTAGCTTCCCAAACATGTCAACAATGTCAATTGAGATGTATTCTCCTTCAATACTAATATTATCTTTTGCTGGATTAGGATAAATTGCTAGCAGATTAACATTAATATTGTTTGAAGCAGTTGCTGCTCCTGTTTGAAATGGTGCTTGTTCTTCTGAGGCAAAAGTTCCTCCAGATGCAACCACCGTTCCACTAGCATCAACAACTGTATATCCTCCTGCTCCATATCCTGAATTCATTCCATCACCATAGCTATCTAGAACCGTTAGAGTATAGCAATCATTTGGGCTTAATGTTACGCTTACAGGTGTCTGTGGTGTTGTTCCTGCAGAACTTAAATCATTATATGGTCCACCAGAAGCAGCTACGCTGCCAGATGCATTTGTAAGTGTCCAAGTTGTTTCAGATCCATACGCATCTGTAGTTATATTTATAGTAGCATTTCCTGCACTAGCTGCTCCTACACCATTAAATGTAGCAGATTGAGTATTATTTGATGTGTTTGGATCTGCTACGCCATTAGGGTCAACTAATGTAAAATCAACTGTATTTGTTGCATTAGCAGTTAAACTAACATTCGGGATAGTAACCGTTTCAAAAGCAGCAGAAGCTACATTTCCGCTCCAAGGATATGTATTACTAGCCCCTCCATTAATTGAATACTGAATATCTAGAGATGTTAATGGAGCACTTCCGTAATTTTGGAATGTTACTGTTAGATCAGTCGTTGAAGCGTTACAAGTTAAGTTAGTAGCTTGTGATGTTGAAATATTTGCATCGTCAGTATTTGGGAAAATAATATTTCTTCCAGCCATGCTTCCGGACAATATTTCTTGATTCCCTTCTGAAACAAATACAGCAATCTCTAAGTTTGTTGGATCTACAGCTACTCCGTTAATATCTGATGGAATATTCCAGGTAAATTCGCTTGTATAAGTTGTCCCTTGCGCAATATTACTAATTGTTTCTCCCCATTGCCCAGTCATTAAATGACGCAGCATGTGTTGATGATTGTAATTTCCATTTGGCAAAACACTAGATGGATTTCCAGACATTCCTGATTGAGGTCCCTCAACATTATTCTGTAAAACAGCTACATGTAAACTATTTGTAGATATAGTTTGACTTCCTGTATAATAAATTTCAACATCTACAGTAAGAGTATTAGTTCCTAGGTCTATTTCAGCACTTCCCCATGTGTTTACCGGAGAAGATTCGGCTAGAATCATATTTCCTGCAGCAGCAAAATCACCTCTACTCATTGCCGTACCACTGCCTTGCTGCATGCCAGTAAAAAGATGTCTATTTACTGTTCCAGCAGGATAGCCTTGAAGATCTGTCTGTCCAGCAATAGATGCACCAAAGCTCGTTTGATAATCAGGGTCTGACCCTTGAGGTGTTGCGTAGCCTCCAGTATGGATATTAATTAGAACAACATCATCTGGATATAAATCATGGAACTCTTGTGCTATTCTATGTCCATCTGGGCAGTATCCACAATAGATGCCAGTGAATTCTTCAAGGACAACATTTTTATTTTCAGGAGTTGTACTTACATTTTGCGCATTAGTGAAAAAAACGCTAAAAGAAAGTGTTAGTAGTAATAGTTTTTTCATAGTATCTTTTATTAAATTATGGTTAAGTATGCGAAGATAGCAAATATTTATATAAATCTGCTTTAATTGTGCAACGAGAATTAGGATTAATGCTGAATTCAATGTAAAGTTTTTATTATATTTGCAGAAAAAGAATCTTTATGAAGAAGACACTACTACTAATTTTGATTGTTTCTCACTCAATGCTTACTATAGCTCAAAGCTTGTCTGTTACAGGTCTTACAACTATAACTACACTTGACCCTTGTATGCAAACACATACTGCTCCAATTACAGTAAAGAATTTATCAGAAACTGACACGTTTAATGTTTTATGTGAGAAGATAATTATTGACACCACTTTAAACACTTCCAATCATTTTTGTTGGGGGTCAAATTGCTATGGTTCATCTACGTATATTTCTACAGATTATAATACCCTTGCTCCTGGAGAAGGTGATAATTCTGATTTTTCTGGCTATTATGATGCTTTTTGCGATTTAGCACCTGCAATTATTCAGTATTGTTTCTTTCCAGATACAGATACTAATGATAGAACTTGTATTACAATAAGTTATAATCAGTCTGTTTCTGAGGTGATTAATTATAGTAGTGATTTTCATATTGGAAATTTCTCTCCTAATCCTAGTACAGGCTATTCAATTATTACTTATGATTTAGCAGAAGCTTCATGGCTTAATATCATCGATATATTGGGAAATAAGGTTAAGAAAATTCGTTTAAATGATAAGGGATTACAGAGAATATACACAGGAGATTTGAGCAAAGGAATTTATTTTGGCAATTTAGTACATGATGATAGGCTAATTGCAACTAGAAAATTAATTGTCAAATAGATTTATTTCTTTAAGTTTTTCAAAGCCTTGCTTTTTTTGCAGGGCTTTTCTTTTGAAAAAGACGTTTGGTTAAAGAGTGAATATTAACAAGTTTCTTATTTAAGTAAAATATAAAGATAGATGATTACACACATATATGGGAAATTAATTGAAAAGACTCCAACTTATGTAGTTGTTGATGTTAATGGCGTAGGCTATCTAATTAAGATATCATTACAGACCTTTTCTGCAATTGAAGGAGAATTATGCAAATTATATACTCATCTTTCTGTAAAGGAAGATTCTCATACATTGTTTGGTTTTTTTGAAGAAAGTGAACGTGAGTTATTTCGAAAATTAATTTCAGTTTCAGGTGTAGGCCCTAGTACCGCACAAGTAATTCTTTCTACCTATTCTGCTGATGAGATTATACACCATATTACTACAGCGGATGTAAATGCAATTCAAAGTGTAAAAGGGATTGGCGCAAAAAGTGCACAAAGAATAATTATTGATCTTAAAGATAAAGTAGCAAAAGGTATGCCTACTTCTGAATTATTGTTTGATAAGACAGGCAATACAATCAAAGAAGAAGCGTTATCTGCATTACTAGCATTAGGATTTTCTAAAAAAGCTGCTGAAGGCAAGATTGATAAAGTACTTAGAGAAAATCCTGCGATTGCTAGTGTAGAGGAATTAGTTAAGACTGCGTTAAGTCAGATGTAACTAGCTGTAGAAATTGAGAAAATCAATAATTAATAAAATATCAGTTGTATTTTTTACACTATTATGTAGTGTAAATTTGTACGGTCAATCATCTATTGACTCGTCTTTAGAATCTCCTTTTTCTAGTATTGAGAGTGGTGATTTCTTTATGGGTACTCCTGATAACTTTAGTTCATCAGTAGTTTATGATCCATTAAGCAATACATATCTTTTCCAAGATAAGGTCGGAGGGCTAGATCTTGGCTTACCAGAATTAATGAGTTTTTCTGAGTATCAGATGTATGCCCAAGAAAGCTTTTTAAATGATTATTGGAGTCAGAGATCAAAGGAAAAGCTTGGAAATTCAACTTCATTATTGGGCCTCCCCAAATTATATATACCAGGTAAATCTTTTGATAGAGTATTTGGAGGAAATGCGGTTGATATTAGACCACAAGGCTCTGCGGAACTAATTTTTGGAGTTAAGATTAATAATATCGAAAATCCTGCTTTGCCTGAAGAACAAAGAAAGACTACATCATTTGATTTCCAAGAAAAGATACAGATGAATGTCATAGGAAAGATTGGAGATAAATTAAAAGTAACAGCTAATTTCAATACAGAAACTACTTTTGATTTTGAGAATGAAATGAAGGTAGAATATACAGGTTATGAGGATGAAATTATTAAAAAAATAGAAGTAGGGAATGTTAGCTTACCTTTAAATGGGACTTTAATTACAGGTAGTCAGTCGTTATTTGGGCTTAAAACACAGCTTCAATTTGGACGTACAACTATTACTGGTATTCTTTCTCAGCAAAAGAGTACAAAATCAGAGATTGAGGTTAGTGGAGGGGCACAAACATCAGAATTTGATGTTTATGCTGATCAATACGAGGCCAACAAGCATTATTTTTTGGCTCATTATTTTAAGGATAAGTATGATTCGGCATTAAGCAATTTGCCGTTTATTAATTCTACAATTAATATTACAAAAATTGAGGTTTGGGTAACCAACAAAACAGGGACTACAGATGATACTAGAAATATCGTAGCTTTTTTAGATTTAGGAGAGACAGGCCCGTATTTCAATCCCTCTTCCGGAGAAGGAAATATTCTAAATGAAGATGAAGCAACTATATATAATGGCAACTCTCCAAACATGGGAGATCCATCAGACGACTTTGATTTAGCTTCAAATATCCTATATAAAAGGTTACTTACTTATGGAGTAAGAAATATTAATGAGGTGAATAGTGCTTTGATAGCAACAGGCCTTGAGAATGGTAGAGATTTTGAGAAACTAGAAAGAGCAAGGAGATTATCAAGCTCAGAATATTCTTTTAATAGTCAATTGGGGTATATTTCACTAAATCAGTCTTTAAATAATGATGAGGTTCTAGCAGTTGCTTTTCAGTATACAATAGGTAATAAAACTTTCCAGGTTGGAGAATTAAGCACAACAGGACCTACGGCTCCAGATGCACTAATTCTAAAGCTCTTAAAAGGGACAAACTTTACACCTTCTTTGCCAAATTGGGATTTAATGATGAAGAATATTTATTCGATTGGAGCGTATCAGATGAGTAGAGACGGATTTGTATTAGATGTAGTTTATGAGAATACAGAGGAAACAGGTGCTATTACTAATTACCTTACAGTCCCAACAGATTCTTTTATTAATGGAAGGCCTCTTATTAGATTATTAAATTTAGATAGGTTAAATCAGCAGACGGATGTTCAATCAGATGGTATTTTTGATTTTATTGAAGGGATAACTGCAAAATCTGCAAATGGAAGAATTATTTTCCCTGTTAGAGAGCCTTTCGGAAGTTATCTAGCAAGTCAGTTTAATAGCGCTACAGTTGCCGAAGAATATTCTTATCAAATTCTGTATGATTCTACTTTAACAATAGCACAACAATTTCCTGAGAAGAATAAGTTTCGATTAAAGGGAACCTATGAATCTTCATCTGGGGCTGAAATTAGATTGAATGCTATGAATGTTCCCGAAGGGTCAGTTACTGTAACTGCCGGCTCTCAGAAGCTTATTGAGAATCAAGATTACACCGTAGACTATATGCTTGGTCGTGTTACAATTATTAATGAAGGGGTGCTAAGCTCTGGTGTTCCGATAAAAATTTCATTGGAGAATAACTCTATGTTTGGGATTCAAAATAAGACATTAGTTGGGATTCATGCTGATTATGAAATTAATAAAGATTTTTTGATAGGAGCAACAATGCTTAGGTTAACTGAGCGCCCTTATACACAGAAAATAAATTCTGGGCAAGAGCCAATTTCAAATACAATCTGGGGCTTAGATGCAAATTATCAGACTGAAGTTCCTTGGCTGACAACGGCAATTGACAAATTGCCTCTTATTGAAACCAAAGCAAAATCAAGATTTAT
>MDSW01160501.1_pt1 | contig 17592 bp, 18 predicted proteins | sample 811171 | NCBI WGS metagenome assembly MDSW01 (sample SAMN05326641, study PRJNA326480) | marine metagenome | isolation source: seawater | place: Atlantic Ocean: North West | collected 2012
TATTTTTTCAAGAGGAGAAAAAATGACTAGTCCTATTGCTGTTACACTAGAAGCGAATTATGAAAGGTCTATAAATCTTTCTAATAGTGTCCTGAATCTTTCTAGGCTTGCAAAGGATGATGGCTCAGATTATTTAGTTATCGGAAGACCTGTTACTGAGAGTACAAACCCTATAAAATCGCTAGAAGAAATACTTAAAGATATAGAAATATGAAACTGAATATATTAGATATAGGTGGCAAAGTAGTTAAAGATGACGATAAATATGTAGTAAAAGATAATTCTGCATTGAATAATCTTGTTGTTAGTAGTACTGATTTAAAGCCCGGAAAATCAACATCTGGACACTCTCATCCTGGACAGGAAGAAGTTTATCATTTTGTAAAAGGTTCAGGCATGATGAAGGTTGATGATGAAGTTTTTCCAGTTAAACAAGGAGATGTTATTTTGATTGAAGATGGACAATTTCATCAAGTAATAAACGACTCTGATAACAACTTTTACTTTGTTTGCGTATTTGATGGCTCTAGAAGCCATTAAGGTTTTTTAATCTAATTTCTTTTTTAAAGAATCTTTTAATATGTGCTTTAATCCAAGTTTGTAATTGAGTCGTGAAAATAAAAAAAATAAGATCGATAATCTTAGCACATAGATTCGACAAGAGGCTTTGGACATTTTCTATAAAAGAGAAACTAAAACAATTCACCTCTTCTTTTTGTGAAGATGACATAATTAGATAAAAAAATTCCCATGGAAGAACAGACCTTCACTGATTCACATATAGAGGTTCCTTCTTCAAAAGAAAAATTAAAAAAACTTCTAAAGGGTCTGCCAAAGAATCCTGGAGTATATATATTTTTTGATGGATCCAAGAATCCAATCTATATTGGGAAAGCTAAGAACCTCAGAAATAGAGTATCTTCCTACTTTAGTGATTCTTCTGATAAAACAAAAAAAACTAGAAAGCTTTTAAATACTCTAAAAACAATAAAAATTACACTTACAAGCAGCGAACTAGAAGCTTTACTTATGGAGCAATACTTAATTAAGGATAAGAAACCTAAATTTAATGTCCAGTTTAAAGATGATAAAGGATATCCTTGGATAAAAATTGAGTGCACAAAAGATTTTCCATCGGCTAAGTCTTTTTTAGGAAATAAAGATAATCAAAATAAATATTATGGTCCATTTCCTAGTTCGTATGCAGTTCAAGATTCCTTAAAACTTTTGCAGAAAATATTTAAAATTAGGAACTGCTCAGACTCTTTCTTTAAAAACCGTTCAAGACCTTGCATTCAGCATGAAATTGGGCGTTGTTCAGCACCTTGTGTTGGTCTGATTACTAGAAAAGAATACATGCAGGATGTGCATTCAGCAGAGTTACTTCTTTCAGGCAAGTCAGAAAAACTTATTTCTAGCTTTTATAATTTAATGGACAAGCACACGAAAACTAAATCTTATGAAAAGGCAGCTATTTACAGGGATAAGATATCTTCTTTAAGGGATATTCAGAGATCTCAGAGCGTAGTTGGTTTTTCTAAGGAAAGAGATGCAATTATAGTATCTAGTGTAAATGGTCAGATTAAAGCAGGAATAACACATGTTAGAGAAGGTTGGGTTACAGGACATGAGAATTTCATTCAACAAAATAACCTCCTAGAAGGCTCTTCTATTGAATATTTCATACTTACTTATTATTTAAATGAAGTTTATTGTCCTTCTACTCTAGTGATTGGCGAACCTATCAAAGATAAACAAGTCATAGAAAGAGCTTTGACCGGACATCATAATAAAAGTATCAAGATCATACATAGATTGGGGAAAAGGGATAAAGGGCTTATTAAGATTTGTGAAAATAATACAAAATTTTCTTTTAACAAAAGAAACGGTACCAAGAAAACTTTACCTGCTTTTAACTCTTTAAAAGAGGAACTTGATCTTCAGGATGAAATTAAATTTATCGAATCTTATGACATCAGTCATCATTCTGGTTCAGCGGCTATTGGAGGATGTGTTGTATTCTCAGAAAGAGGAAAACAGAAAGAAAAATATAGGCTTTTTAATATCAGTAAGGGTAATTCAGGAGATGATATATCTTCTATGGTGGAAGTTATTGAGAGAAGGTTTAAGGATAAGGACTTGGGTCTCGAGATTCCTAGCTTAATATTATTAGATGGAGGAAGAGTTCATTTATCTTATGTAATAAGTAAACTAAAAGAATTAGACTTAGATAAGATTCCAGTAATCTCTATATCTAAAGGTGTAAGAAGGAAAGCAAATATGGATTTAATTCATACAGAATATGGCACAAAAATAATAAGTAAGAGTAGTTTAGCTCATCAATTTATACAAGAAATCAGAGATGAAACCCATAGGTTTGCAATTAGTAATCAAAAAAATAAGCAGAGAAAGATATTCGTAAGCTCTGCTTTAGATAATGTAACGGGAGTTGGCCCTAAAAGAAAAAAAATTCTAATTAGATATTTTGGTAGCATAGATCAAATTAAAAGAGCAAGCTCTGATGATTTAACAAAAGTTCCTGGACTTGGAAAGAAAACAGCTGCGTCAATTTATAATCAGTTAAAATAATATAATGACAATTGCGTCCTACGTAACAGTATTAAGAATTGTTTTAATTTTTCCTATAGTTTACTTCACCAGTCAATCTGAAGAATATTTAGCCCTTCTTTTATTTATAATTGCTGGTTTAACAGATTACCTTGATGGGTATATAGCGAGGAAAACAGGCAAGTTAACTTCTATGGGAGCTCTTCTAGACCTACTTGCAGATAAATTGTTAGTCTGTTTAATCTTGATTTGGTGTGTTTTTTTATCTAATTCAATTCTTATTTCTATTCCGGCAATTTTAATTATATCGAGAGAGCTGATCATTTCATCTATACGTCAATTTTTAGTAGAACAGAATGGGGAGAACCCAATAAAAGTAACTTACATAGCAAAAAGTAAAACAACGATCCAAATGATAGCTATATCTTTCTTAATCTTAAGCCCAGAAATGGGAGCTATTTTTAATACGATAACAATTTTATTAATATGGATTGCAGCTTTAGTTTCTATATATAGTTTGTTTAATTATTTCCAGAGTTACAGAAATTATTTTTAACAAGTCTGCTTAAATTTTTGTAGCCAATTTTAACTAGAAGAATAGAATGCTTCTTATGGCTGAGTAGCAAAGTGGTTATGCAGCGGATTGCAAATCCGTCTACGCCGGTTCGATTCCGACCTCAGCCTTCATTTTCTTATAAATACTAGTATGTTATATAGAATTTTATATACTGCTCGCATAAAAGAAGATAAACATGAAAAAATATAATATTGGGATAATCGGAAAAGGTTTTGTTGGTAGTGCTGTTGCTTTCGGCTTTTCTGCTTCTACAGGCTATGATTCAACCATAAGAATATTTGATAAGGATCCTGATAAGGCCACTCATTCATTAGAGCAAGTTGTTGTCGAATCCGATTTTATATTCATTTCCGTACCAACTCCTTCCAATAAAGATGGATCAATTAATGTAACATCTTTAGAGTCAGTAATATCTGACATTAACAAAATAAATAAAAAGAAGCCTACCAGTGCAATTATATTAGTTAGGTCTACTGTAGTGCCTGGAACAACAAGGAAATTAAGTAATGATTTTCCTGCTTTAAAAATCGTCTTTAATCCTGAGTTTTTAACTGAAAGATCAGCTAATTTTGATTTCATAAGTCAAACAAGATTTATACTAGGAGGTGAAAAAGAATTAACTGGTCAAGTTGCTGCTCTATATAAAGATAGGTTTGGCAGCAGCCTTTCTTGTATAGAAACTGATCTAGAATCTTCTGAACTTATAAAGTACGTGTGCAATACATTTTTTGCAACAAAAGTCTCATTTTTAAATGAAATGAGACTTATTTCAGATAAAGTTGGAGCCAATTGGGAAGATGTTATAGAAGGTTTTGTTAGAGATGGGAGGGTTGGAAATTCACATTCTTCAGTCCCAGGACATGACGGAAAATTTGGATTTGGAGGAAGTTGTTTCCCTAAAGATGTACAAGCTTTAATAGAATTTGCAGATGGTTTGGATATAGATCTAGCTGTAGTTAAAGGTAGCTGGAAAACAAACTTAAATGTAAGGCCTGAAAAGGATTGGGAGAAATTATTGGGAAGAGCCATTATCGAAGACTAAAGTAAAGCCCAGGTGGTGGAATTGGTAGACACAAGGGACTTAAAATCCCTCGAAGGAAACTTCGTGACGGTTCGAGTCCGTCCCTGGGCACCATAAATGATATAATTTATTTTATGACAAAAAACGAAGACATTTTAGACCCCAAAACTACATCAAATGATGATAGTTACGTAATAGATATTTTTGATATATTTAATTCTCTTTGGAGACAAAAATTTTTAATTGCCTCTCTTTCAATAGCTTCAGGCATTCTTTCTATAATACTTGCTCTTCAGCTTCCAATTATTTATAAAACAGATGCTCTATTATATCCAAGCGATTCATCGAATAGCGGTTTAAATTCTCAATTAGGCGGTTTTGCAAGTCTTGCTGGTATAGGTATGGAAAAGACCTCAGTAAGTCAAACCGACTTGGCTATAGCCGTAGCCACTTCTTTAGATTTCTTTAAAAGAAATCTTTATGAAGATATTGTTTTAGAAATTTCAAGCGAAGGTTGGGATCAAGAACTTAACCAGCTCATATATGATCCTTCAGTATATGATGAAGGATCAAATACTTGGGTTTCTGATAAACCTACATTCCAGCAGGCACATGGTAACTTTATGGATAGGGTTTTGATTAGAGAAGAGCCTCTAACTGGCTTGATAAAGGTTTCTATAGAGCATTTTTCTCCTATAGTTAGTAAGAGGTGGTCAGATTTGATAATTAAGAAGATAAATGCAGAAATGAGAAATAAAGAAATCCAAGAGGTAAATTTAGCTTTGGAACATTTCGGTAGAGAATTAGAAAAAACTTCAATCATCAGCATGCAAAAAGTCTTTTCTGAATTAATGAAAGATCAGCACACTAAATTGATGTTAGCAAATGTGAAAGAGGACTATATTTTTGAAGTGGTGGAACCAGCAATAATACCTGAAAAAAGATTTAAACCACAAAGAACAAGGTATGTTATTGTTTTTACCTTCATTGGAACCATATTTTCTTTACTCTTTGGTTATGTTTTCGATAAATCATCAAGATTTTTTAAATAAAAGAATTTAAGCCCCATGATGAAAAATAAAACAGTACTAGTAACTGGAGGGACAGGTTCATTCGGAAAGAAATTTATCAAGACAATTTTAGAACAATACAATCCTAAGCGGGTTATTGTTTATAGCAGGGATGAATTGAAGCAATTCGAGATGCAGGAAAATTTACCATCTTCAAGAGTTTTAAGGTATTTTATTGGAGATGTTAGAGACTTAGGAAGACTTACAATGGCCATGGAAGGCGTAGATATAGTGATTCACGCTGCTGCTCTTAAGCAGGTCCCTGTTGCAGAATATAATCCATTTGAAGCAGTTAAAACTAATATCATCGGTGGCCAGAATATTATTGACTCAGCACTTAAATGTGGCGTTAAAAAAGTAATTGCTTTAAGTACCGATAAAGCTTGCTCACCAATTAATCTTTATGGAGCTACTAAACTAACCTCTGATAAATTATTTATAGCAGCAAATAACTATAAAGGTAAAAACGATATTAAATTTTCTATTGTTAGATATGGCAATGTAATGGGTAGCAGAGGTTCAGTTATACCGTTCTTTTTAAAGCAAAAGGATAAAGGGTATTTACCGATTACAGACGAAAGAATGACTCGCTTTAACATTACTCTGGAAGAGGGAGTTAACTTTGTTCTTAATTCTTTAGAGGTTATGTGGGGAGGTGAAATTTTTGTACCCAAGATTCCTAGTTACAATATAGTTGACGTGGCTAAGGCAGTTTCTTCTGAAATTCCAATCAAGATTATTGGTATTAGGCCTGGAGAAAAATTGCATGAAGAGATGATTTCTGAAGATGATGCAATTAATACAGTAGAGTTTAAAGATTACTATGCGATTACACCTGTATCTGATTATTTATCTTGGAAACTAGAAGATTTTATTAAAATAAATGAGGGCGGCAGCGTTTGTATGGAAGGTTTTCAATACAATAGCGCAACAAATAAAGAATTTCTAACAATCAAGCAGTTACAAAATTTGATTGAAAACCATATTTAAGATGATTTCTTATGGTAAGCAGACTATAGATAAAGAAGATTTACTAGCGGTCACTAATAGTCTTCAAGGTGACTGGTTAACTCAAGGCCCTCAAACTGAAATCTTTGAAGACAACTTAAAAGGATATTTTGGGGCAAAAAACTGTTCAGTTGTCTCAAATGGAACTGCTGCATTACATTTAAGCGGATTAGCTTTAGGGTGGAAATCAGGTGATATTATTCTTACGAGTCCCTTATCTTTTGTTGCTACTGCTAATTGTGTTCTTTATGCAGGGGCTTCTGTTGATTTTGTAGATATTAATATGTCTACGTATCAAATAGATATTGAAAGCTTAGAGTCTAAGTTAAGAACTCTTAAGTCTCATGGAAAAAAAGTAAAAGCCCTCATAGCTGTTGACTATGCAGGAAATCCTTGTGATTGGATTAAATTACGTGAGTTAGCAGATAATTATGAATTTCAATTAGTAAATGATAATTGCCATGCCATGGGTGCCCAATATCATCATGAAAAGAAATACGCCGTTAAATATGCCGATATAGTTACGCATAGTTACCATCCAGTTAAAAATATCACTACCGGAGAAGGAGGCTCTGTTTTAACTAATAGTGATTCGCTGCATCAAAAGATCTGTGATCTTAGATCTCACGGGATAACAAAAGATGGTTCTAGATTATCTCATTCTGAGGAGCCTTGGTATTACGAAATGCAAGAGCTAGGTTTTAATTACAGAATAACAGACATGCAATGTGCTTTAGGTTCTAGTCAATTAAAAAAATTAGATTCTTTTATTAAGAAAAGAAATGACATTGCTTCTTATTACGACAACTGTCTATTAGATTCTGATTTGATACAGAAACCTCAGATCGCAAAGAAATCTGTTTGTGCATACCATCTATACCCTTTGCTAATTGATTTTAAGAATTTAGGGATTCAGAAACACGATTTTTTTAAAAATTTTTACAATAAAGGTATAAATTTTCAAGTTCACTATATTCCTATACATCTTCAGCCCTTCTATAAAAAAAAGTTTAACTATAAAAGTGGAGATTTTCCTAATTCAGAGGAGTTCTACTCTAAGCAAATTTCTTTGCCTATATATCCAAGTCTTAAAGATTCTGAACTTCAATACGTAGTTGAAGAATTAAATAAATTTTTATCAGAATGAAGGTTGCAATAATTCTAGCAAGAGAAGGCAGCAAGAGGATTCCAAAGAAGAATATTAAGGAATTTTGTGGCAAGCCCATAATTTATTGGACTATCACTAAAATAAAAGAGTCTAATTTATTTGATAAGATTATTGTTTCAACGGATAGTAAAGAGATATCTTCTTTAGCTCTAGAGAATGGAGCGGAAGTTCCCTTTATAAGGCCAAAAGCATTATCTGATGGTCATTCATCAACTTTAGATGTTATGCAACATGCTGTTAGCTGGTTAATAAAAGAGAAGTTTGAGCTAGAGCTAGTTTGTTGCGCATACGCAACATCAGTATTCCAAGATTTGGACTTGTTAAAAGTTGGAATGGATAAAATAAAAGAAGAAAAATGGGAAGCTTCTATGTCAGTCACAGAGTTTAATTACTCGGTTTTTAGATCTTTTTATGCATCTCAATCAGACGGATTAGAAATGGTATTCCCTGATCAATACGAAGAACGTTCACAAGATTTGCCTAAGACTTACCATGATGCAGCCCAATTTTATTTAGCTGCACCAGAATTTTGGTTAGCAAAAAAAGTTTTTTATTCAAATAAAACATACCCAGTTGAATTTCCTTCATCAACTTTAATAGATATAGATACAATTGAAGACTGGGCATTAGCTGAATTAATTTTTAAGACCCACCATATGTCTTGAATCTTTTAATGGATCATTAAATTAAGGGGTTATGAAGAAAGTTTTTATAGTTTATCGAAATAATTATTATCGATATCTTTCTACAATCATAGAGGCCTGTATAGATCAAAACGATAGGATCGAGATTTGGTTCCATAATTCGTTAGATCGTAAAGATTCTCCTTTCTTTAAAAAAATTAATAAAAATCTAAAATTTGTAGAGTTCTTAGACGACAAAGACCTCATTGGCCAAATCAAAAGATCATCTCAAGTAGATAATTTTTTTAGCTTACACCCTTTTCCAGGAGATTTAGATAAAGAAATTTATCTTAAAATAGATAATAAATGGATGATAATAATGCATGGTATTGATTCTTATCTAGAAATTAGGGATTGGCATTTTAAACATCAAAATAGTTTCTTAGCACAAGACTATAGGAGGCACTTCTTTGCCTATTCGAATTATTTACATCAAAAAGGTATTAATTGGTTAGAAAATTTTAAGTTAGATAATTCTGGAAATAATTGTAACTTTTTTTCTTCAGAAAAAACTTCAACTCATTTTTCTAGAGCTCCTTTTATTGGTATGAACTCATTTAAATTGGACCCTATACAGATCAAAAAAAAATATTCTTTAGACCCTAATAAGAAAGTATTAGTATATTTGCCTTTCCCTTATTCTAGTGGCCGTTATGAGAAAGCAGAGTCAAATGCAGTCCATGTAGCCTTTTCAGGAATAAAGCATAAATGGGAGGACAATATTTATTATTTAAATAAATATGGAGTAACTCGCCCCTTGCTTTCCCTTTTAAAAAGAATTTATGATTTTTTATTAATATTTAGATTCAATAAGTCTAGAAAAATACACTTCAATAAGCAAAATGAAGAATCTGTTATTAAGGAGATTCGTAATTTTTGTAACAAGAATAATTTTATGTTTGTTGTTAAGGCTAGAAAGAAGTTAGGATTTCCAAGAATCTTAGATAGCCTGGCAGATTTAATTGTGCTGGGTGATGAAAATGTTCAACATCCTTCAGAATACCAAGAATTGAGCGCAGTCTCTGATCTAACTATTGGGTATACAAGTACAGCGGTAATAGAATCAGTTTTTTATAAAACACATTTTATAAATATTGGATTCCCAAAAGAATTTTATGGCTATGGAGATCATAGCAGAGAGATGCATAATACAAGACAAGGCTTCTTATATAACCAACCTGGGGTAGTAACCAACTTTTTGTATACCGATTTTATTAAAACCTTTGTAACTCTAAATCCCAGCCTCTTTAACCTTAATAAGGAGTCAGAAAAAGAATATATAAAAAGATTTATTGGTGAAGACTTCCTGTTCGACAATAGAAATTACTTTAGAAGAATAATAGAAGAATCAACATGAAATTAGCTGTCTGTATACTAGCCCATCATAAACCTTGGCTCATAATGTCAACTATAGCTACTTTATTCTTACAGGAAAATAAAGATTTTGATCTTCATATTATTTACATTAAAGGCGATGGAGATAATAGAGATAAGAAAAGCTATGAGAAATTTTATGAAATAGCTGATAAAGATGGTGATTTTAATCCTCAGATGTCTCCTGATGACAATAGAATTATTGAGCTTTTAGATAACTTAGGTGTAGATATAAAGTTCCATGAAGTAAGGAACGATCATGGTCTAGATTCTAGTGCATGGTATAAATTTATACAAAAAGGTGTCTGGAAAGATTATGACCATTCGATGTTTCTTATGGAGGGCTCTATTTTTACAAGTGACAAAGTTCTATCTGCTATTAATTCTTTCCAGAAAGAGATTGATTTAGATTTCCTCAGCGTGGGACACGAGAAGCGTTTTCTTCCTTATTCTATATTTACTAATTTTAAGAAAAGAAACATAGAAAGGTCTTCTGAGATGGATATTTATCACACTGAGAGCATGAATCTTTTATTAGAAGAATTCTGTAAATGTAGAGAATTTAAATCTCTTTTAGATGACTGGTCTTCTCCGAATTCGAAATATACTCCAGAAGTACCTATTACTCAGCATCATGTTCCTTCTTCCATATACTCCTCACATCTAAAAATAAAATTTTTTATAAAATCTTTAATTAGAAAGAAAAAGATTTTAGGTTCTTTTAAGACAAGTTTATTAGAGGTTTCTGATGGAGAAGCTAATTTTAAATCTATTAACTCAATTTCTAATAATATTAGAATCCACAGTGATGTCATCTTTCACGAAGAAGTCTCGCCTTATTTCTTTGGATGTTCTTGCCAGCATGTATTTTCTAGGAGGTTTTTAGAATCATTGAATAATAAATTACAGGAATTTAATTTATACGAAGCAATAGATAGGCCTTTTTCTGGAACTTCTTTAGAGCTAATTTGGGGTTTTATGCCCAAATGGTTAGGTTATAAGAAATGGTTTTTTAACGGTATCCACAGGCCAAGAAAAGACTTTTTAACTTACATGCGTAATGATGACATTCATGGTGTTTCAGATCATCTTAATTCTTATTTCAAAAAAAGTATCAAAGTAATACCTAAAGGTGATTTCTTAAGTGTAGTGGCATTGAAGGAATCCTTCAAATCATTAGAAAAGCAATTCTCAAGAGACTAGTGAAATGCAAAAACTTAAAGGAACGCACGCAGGTAAAGACGCTATATTAATTACAGCCGGCCCTTCGGTGGTAAATAAGATTAAGCACTTAAAGAAAATTGATAGACAGAAATATGTAATCTTCTTGGAGGCTACTGCACTCACTAAAAGATATATTCTAGAAGGAATAGAGCCAGATTATTATTTAATGCCATATGCTTCAAAATTTAAAGTTAACACATTAATTAATTTCATATATCAAAGCATGAAAGTAGATGTTGATCCAAAATATTTCCTCAGAGAGGATCATCATGGTGTAGTGAATAAAATTTTAAATAACAAAGAGAAGCTATTACAGGAGTGGAACCCTAAAAAAGGAATTCATAAGAGAATCAAGTTCAAATCAGACTTATATTTGGAAGACTCTCATTATGAGAGAGTAAAGTCTTTTCCAGGTTGCAAGATTATTGCCAGGGAACAGGATATGAATTTCGAATATCCAAACTTAGATTTACCAAATGAGATCCATTATTTTGAATTTTCAGATCAACCAGCTGCTACTTTTTCTGAATACTTAGAAGTAACTGTAAAAAATGGAAAAAGTATCCTCAATCCAGGTTTATCTACTAATACGTCAGCAATTTCTACTTTCCCTATTATGAATTTTATGGGTATCAAAGATATCTATCTTTTTGGGTTTGACGGTACACTCTTTGGAAATTTTGAAGATAATGTTCAAAATTTGTTTAAGTCTAAATTACACTTTTATATATTTTATTTTTTGCTGAGAAAAGCTTTTGATTTTAGTTTTAAGCTAAATTTCCCACTTTATTTGAGGCCTAAACTGGATTTAGAGAGTACAGACCTATTATGTAAACAATTGCCATCAAAAATTTATAGAATTGTAGGAAACGACAGCCCAACTTATAGCTTTAAAAATATGGAAGACGTGGCAATAGATAGATTGCTTTGAATTTGTTTATAATTGTATAAATTAAAAAAATGACTGCGTTAAAAAATTTCATAAAAAACTTCATCGTTTACACAACTTGGAAAGATAACGATCAATATCCTTCTTTAATATACAACAACTCAATCTTTCAGCGGATATCTGAATGGTCAGGTTTTTCTTGGTTAAGAGTAAAATTTTGGAATTTTATTGCAAAAAAAAATAAGGCTTTCAAGGGATTTTATTCTGACGGTATAAACCATACTGGAAATAAACGACTTGACGAATTATTTTCAATAGGATTTTTGATAGAAGAAAATTTTCTTACCGAAGAAACATTTATTAAGTATCAAGATATATTTCAGAATAAGGTGGATAATTACTTAAATTCAAATGAATACTTAGATAGTAATAAAAAACAGATCAGGATACAGCTGGATTTCAGACCTAATGAAGTTAAGGAATTTGAAGACGAGATGACAAGGTTAATGCACCCTCTCGTTCATGAATTTTACGGAAATACGCGACCAATCTTTAGATATGAGATAGACGCATCCAAAGACGGAACTGATTATAGATCTGCTTTGTCTAAATGGCATATAGACAGACCCTTGCCTTCACTTAAAGTTTTATATTTCCCTCTTGGTGTAAATGCCGCACCTTTTTCTTACATAAAAGGTTCACATTTAATTAACAAACAATGGCAGGGTTTTGAGTCTTTTTTTAGAAGTATCAAAAACTATTCAAAGAAAGGTAAATCTAAGAAAGCTATGATGCTCGCTGATAATGTTGAGCTTCCTTTAACCGATAAATTAAAAGACAATATAGTGGAATTAAACAACCTCCGTCCAAACACTTTATATCTAGGTGCTCACCAAGGACTTCATAGGAAGAAACCTTTTGAAGAAAGAGGTTATAGGTTTCATCTTTCTATAGAATTTACCCATGGGTTTTCTAAATATAATTTAATTTCTTCCGCCTTAAACCGACAAACCAGATCTTGACGTCTTTTATTAATTCTAAATAAATATACAATGCAAGGGTTTCTAGATGAAAATCTATACAATAAAAAAATAAAATGAATTCAAAAAAATATAACTATTCAGGTGAATTGAAGCCCATCCCAGACGAGAAAAAATATTCTGCGCAAGAAGCACAAGAATTTTGGAAGAATCCAGTTACCAGTGAAAAAAAGGAAGTTGAAAAAAATTCTCCTAAAGACTATCTATCTTTCAATGATAAAAGGTCTCCAGTTTTACATCAAATTATAGAAAGGTTTTTAGATAACAAAAATTCAAAGATTTTAGAGCTTGGCCCTAATGCAGGCAGAAATCTAAATTATTTACATCAAAAAGGATATCAAAATGTTCATGGTATAGAGATAAATCCTAACGCAGTGGCTCTTCTTGCAGAGGCTTTTCCAGAAATATCAAAGAATATTACACTGTCTTCTTTAGAAGACTCCTTACCTAAACTATCAGATAATAGTTATGATCTGGTTTTCTCTATGGCTGTTCTTGAGCATATATCAACTGACAGTGATTTTATTTTTGATGAAATAAAAAGAATTTCTTCAAGTTATATTATAACTATAGAGGATGAAGTAACGTCGTGGAGCGAAAGACATTTTCAAAGAAATTATAAAGAAGTGTTTGAATCAAATGAATGGAAAGAAATCTTTTCTGCAAATTGCGAGGAGTATGATTGTTTAGATGATAGATTCTTTATAAGAGTATTTAAAAGAGATTAATTAAAGTTTTAGGCATGAATAGAATAAAAATAGGTAATAAGCATATTGGTAAAGACGACCCATGCTTAATAATGGTCGATGCTGGCGTTAATCATAATAATGATACGGATAGGGCAATAGACCTGGTAAACAAGTCTGCTGATGCTGGTGCAGATGTGGTTAAGTTTCAAACTTACAAAGCTAACTCCATAACCACAAAGACTGCTCCAAGATATTGGAATCCAAAATTGGATACAGATGGAGGCGGAACTCAACATGATACATTTTCTAGGATAGATGACCTTCCTATTGAAGCTTATGCTGAAATGAAAAAAGTTGCCGAAAGTAGGGGGATCATATTTAGCTCAACTCCTTTTAACTTAGATGACGTATCATTTCTTTATGATCTGGGAATGGATTTATTTAAAGTGTCGTCCTCTGACTTGATTTACCATGAATTAATAAGAGAGGTCTCTAAAACTGGTAAGCCCATTATTCTATCTACCGGAACTGCATCTATTGCTGAAATGGAGCAAGCAATCGAAGTTATATTGAAAGAGAATAATGATCAAATAGCTCTTCAGCACTGTATGTTAAGTTATCCATGTGAATTTAAGGATGCAAATCTTCTTAAAATGGTAAGGATGCAAGATATTTTTTCTGATATTCCTATAGGATACTCTGATCATACATATGGAGATGAGATTCCTTCTGCAGCAGTAGCTTTAGGAGCGAGGTCTATAGAAAAGCACTTCACATTAGATAATTCCTTACCAGATAGCCCTGATCATGGGTTTGCTTTAGATCCACAAGCCTTAAAGGCTATGGTGCAGAGAATAAGACGAACAGAAGAAGGAATCGGAGAATTTGTAAGTGGACCTTATGAAAGTGAAAAATCTGCTTACCATTTGGCAAGAAAAAGTCTTACTTCACTTGGAAAGATAGAAAAAGGAACTTTAATATCCCATGAAATGCTTACTTGCAAGAGACCAGGTACAGGATATTATCCCCATGAAATTGACAAGGTAGTTGGCAAAACAGCTATGATAGATATTGAAGATGATCAGACAATTACACCTGAAATGATCATGTAAAGATGCCTGAATCTTTTTATTTCCTTTTTAGGTTAAATGGATCACATCAAATAGGTTTAGGCCATGTCTTTAGGTGTAGGGAGTTAGCAAATCAACTTAAGAAAGAAGGAAAGGAATCTGTCTTTATTGTCAATACAGATTCTGTTGTAGAAAGTCTACTAGGTGATTTTGAAACTATACAATTACCTCAACAATACAATGCAGAAGAAGAGCTATCGCTAATTAAAAAAACAGTACAAGACTTTAATGTAGTCAGTATTGTTAGTGATTTATTAGACTATCCAGATTATTACACTAGATACTTGAGAGGAACAAAGTTAGAAATAATCTCTTTTCATGAAACACAAATTAAAGACAATTTTTCTAACAAAATAATAAATTACAATTCTTTCCAAGATTCATTAGAATTACCTATAGATATCAGTGGTTCATGCCTAGGCCCAAAATTCTGTATATTGCCATATGATTTAATAAAAAAATCTCCTATAACAGTAAAACCCAAGGTTAAAAGAATATTGTTATCTTTTGGAGGAAGTGATCCCGCCAATTACTCTACTTATTTCTTAAATTTGCTAGGTAATCTTAATATTCTTTATAAACACAGCATAGAGATAGTAGTGCACTTAGGACCTTCCAACACACAACTAACTCAAATTGAAGCACTAGCTGATGAATCTAATTTGAACTTAACAATTAGGACTAATGTTAAAAGTTTAACAGATCTAATGATAGAAAGTGATTTGGCAGTATGTTCTGGTGGCAATACAATGTATGAGTTGTGTTTTTTAGGAGTGCCTTCAATAATTTTGCCTCAAAACCAGCACCAACAATATTTTTCTTCAGAATTAGAAAAAAATAACATTTTGAAGTTAATCTCTTTAGATAAAATAGAATCAAAAGACCTAATAATTAAAACCCTGCTTGAAATGATAGAAAATTTTGAATTAAGGAGAAGTTTTAATAAGGAATCAACCCAAGTATTCGATGGAAATGGCTTAAATCGAGTAGTAGATTCAATTTTAAGCTTATAATACAAATTTGTTATGGAAATTTATGAATCTTCAAGGTAAGTCAGTTCTAGTCACAGGTGCTTGTGGTTTCATCGGAAGTCATTTAGTTGAGGAGTTGGTAGAGCAGGGTGCAAAAGTAAAAGCCTTTGTGTACTACAACTCATTTGGAAACTGGGGATGGTTAGATACATTAGACCCAAGGATCAGAGAGAGTATTGAAGTTTTTAGTGGTGATGTTTGTTCACAAGATAGTTTAAAGAGTGCCTTTAAGGGCACTGAAGTGGTTTTTAACTTGGCGGCATTAATAGCTATTCCTTATTCTTATTTATCTCCATCTTCTTATCTTAAAACAAATGTAGAAGGAACGTTGAATGTTCTACAACTATCTTTAGATTTTGGTTTAAATAAAATAATTCAAGTATCTACAAGTGAAACTTATGGGACTGCCAAATATGTACCAATAGATGAAGGGCATCCGATGCAGGCTCAATCCCCTTATTCGGCTTCTAAAATAGCGTCAGATGCTATAACCAACAGCTTCATTGCTTCTTTCAATTTACCTGTAACTATTGCAAGACCATTTAATGTTTATGGTCCTCGTCAATCAGCTAGGGCAGTAATACCCACAATCATTTCTCAAATATTCGCTGGAAAAGAAGAAATAAACCTAGGCTCTCCTGATCCTACAAGAGATTTTACATTTGCTAAAGATACCGTCAGCGGTTTGAGAAGATTAGCAGAGTCGGATAAGGCTATAGGTAAAACAATTAATATAGGTTTTGGTAAGGAAATTAGCATAAGAGATTTAGCCTTATTAATTAAAGAAATTTCAAATTCAACAATAAATATTAATTTTGAATCCGCTGAAAGGATGAGACCTGAAAATAGTGAGGTGAATAGATTGCTTTGTGATAATACCTTATTAAAAGATCTAATAGACTGGAATCCAAATACCTCATTAGAAAAAGGTTTAACTGAAACATTGGAATGGTTTGAAAGAAATATAGATCTATACAAAGCAGACCACTTCAATATATGAAAGCAGTAATAATGGCAGGCGGATTAGGCCAGCGGCTTAGACCTTTTACTTACGTAACACCGAAGCCACTGCTTCCTGTGAATAATATGTGTTCTATAGAATTTCTGATAAAGGAATTGAAAAATTATAATGTTGAAGAGGTTTTTATTTCTGTCAACTACCTAAAAGAGAAATTTGATGTCTGCTACTCCTACGAAAAAAAATATGGTGTAAAAATTACTTTGATAGAAGAGAAAGAGAGAATGGGGACAGTTGGATCTTTAAGTTTGATGAAGAATTTTTTAGATGATAATTTCATTGTACTAAATGGAGATTTATTCACTTCTATCAACTATAAAAAAATGCTGAATAAGTTTAACAAAACAGCAGCAGATGCAATGATTTGCGTGAAGAAAGAGGCAACCACTTCTCCTTACGGAGTTGTTAGCTACGATGAAAAGGATCAATTGATTGCAATAACTGAAAAGCCAACCTATTTTGATTGGATCAATGCAGGTATTTACCTATTTAGCCCAGGCATCATAAGCCATATAAAGAAAGAATATTTTGATATGCCCGATCTATTGAGGACTTTAAAAAAAGAAAATAAAAAAATAATTATTTTTGATATAGGGGAAAAGTGGTTAGATATTGGAAAAGTAGAGGATTATGAAGAAGCTAGTACAATAATCAATAATTGGTAAAAGGTTATCATGAGAGTAATTATCACTGGGGGAAATGGCTTTATAGGCTGCCATTTAATACGACATCTTTTTTCTCAAGGTCTCGATATTAAAAATCTATCTAGACAAGAAGGGTATGATTTATCAGATGATTGTTTACAAGATGTTGGTTCGGCAGATGCTGTAATACATCTAGCAGCAAAAACTTTTGTACCTGATTCTAGGATTGATCCAAAAAATCTATATAAAGAAAATTTTATATCCACTTTGAATTTACTGGAACATTCAAGACAGAAAGGAATAAAGAAATTTATATACCTTAGCTCTTACGTATATGGAAAACCAACCTATCTTCCTATAAACGAAGATCACCCATTAAATATAAATAACCCATATGGAAGGAGTAAGCTTTTATGTGAAAGTTTATGCAAATCTTACGCTGAAGATTTCGGAATGAA
>MDSW01072495.1_pt1 | contig 17590 bp, 13 predicted proteins | sample 811171 | NCBI WGS metagenome assembly MDSW01 (sample SAMN05326641, study PRJNA326480) | marine metagenome | isolation source: seawater | place: Atlantic Ocean: North West | collected 2012
ACGGCTGTTGCTTTTAAACTAGTATTTTTAGGTTTAAATTCAACGGCTGTTGCTTTTAAACTAGTATTTTTAGGTTTAAATACAGTGGCAGTTGCTTTTAAAGTATTGTTTTTGGGTTTAAATACAGTGGCAGTTGCTTTTAAAGTATTGTTTTTGGGTTTAAATACAGTGGCAGTTGCTTTTAAAGTATTTTTTTCTAATATATTTAAAAAATCTTTAAATTGTTCTAATTTTTTTTTATGGTTAAGATATGATTTACGATTACGCGTAGACATATCATTTAAATGTAATGTTCTTAACTCAACAATTGAACGATATTTCTTTAAAACCTTATTGCGTTCTGATGGTGTTAACGCATTAATCATATCAACAATAGAAGTATTATCGCGCAATGTTACTACTCCTAATACAAAATTATGAAGAAATTTTTCAATATAATCTTTATTTTTAGGTATATTACTTGAATAAATGGTTGATATAATATCTGTTAAATTTTTTTTAAAAACTAATAAAATAATTTCCGTTTCCAAAATTCCTCTATCATTCACACCATTCGAATTTTCATCTATAGTTACAAATTCATATTCAATTATATCAGGTTTACCTTTTTCAGAAGTTTTAATTTTTTTTATCTTAAATGAACCACCTTTCATTATATATATATTGTTTTATTTAAAATTGAATTAATATAAAAATATATTAATTCAACTGTATAATGCGTTGTATTGAAGATCCAGAATCGTTTAGAACGAATATCCGTTCTCAACTTCAAAAAATAGTAAAGGACGAAAAAATTACACGAAATGTAGAAAAGGGAATACTTAATTACAGTATTACAGTTGCAAAGGAAAAAAATATTGTTAGGAAATGGGATAATAATTATTTTGTAGTTCTCTATATTGAAAGACTACGAACAATAATGCATAATCTGAAACATAATAAAGAATTGAAGAAAATCCTTCTTTCAGGTGAAATCAAGCCACATAAAATCGCTTTTATGACGCATCAAGATATGAACCCAAAACGCTGGGAAACATTGATAAATAATAAAAAAATCCGTGATAACAACATGTATAATCCACAAATGGATGCAAACACAGATAATTTCACATGCCGCAGATGTAAATCAAATCGGTGTAGTTATTACCAGTTACAGACAAGGTCGGCAGATGAGCCAATGACAACATTTGTTACATGTATAGATTGTGGAAATCGATGGAAGTGTTAAAAAAAATAGTATATATATCGTTTCATATATAGTGTAATAATTTAAAACAATATTTCCAAATCATTTACGTTCCAGTATTCAAATCCTCCATTGGGAATCGGTCTTCTGATGATAAATGGTATTTTTTTCTCTCTTAGTTCATTTTCGGCAATCAAATAGCTATCAATAATATTAGGTTCCACAGCAACAAATGGTTGAGCTCCTCCTTCAATTTGCTTTGCCCGTTGTCCCAAAATTCTGGTGTATTCGTATTTGCTCATAATAGGAAGTGTTCTATGTAGTGGGTCGACAATGATTCCTTTTACATTTCTTACTACTACTGAAAGTTTTTTAACTTCTTCATAATTATGAATCGTTGCTTCAGGATGATGTTTACTAATAAAATCTTTTTTAACATTTTCATCCATCTTATATAAATAATCTTCTTCTTCCTCACTTTCTTCGTCGGAAATATAGTATGACATATTTTGTGTTATATTTGGATTATCATCCCCCTTTGTTTCTTCTACACCTTCTATCTCTCCAATACTTCCATCCGATTTGATATCATCGTCAATATCATCAATATCATCAAATTCATCGTCATCAGAAACAGCAACGGATTCATTCTCGACTTCTTCTTCATCATCATCCGGAGCTACAATTTCATCTTCATCCTTATCAGAATAATTCCCTAAATCTTCTTCTTCAACTAATCCACTCATATTAATATACATAACAGAAACACTTTATTATAATTCAATTTATTAATTAATTATTCATGCTAGTCTTCCAAATGGTATTACATGTCGAACACATATAAACATATTTCATATCAATGTCATTATAACGCACATAAATAATTTCTCTCTGCGATTTATCATTAGTATCATTCGATTCGCAATTACTATTAGGACACTTAATATTATTTGTTCGAGGCAAGGTAGGATCTAATTTGGTATACTCATTAATGTATGTATCGTGATTATCAGTGTTGTCGTTATTTTCAAAAGATGAAACACAAATATTATCCGCGGTCAAATTAGTTTCTTCGTTTCCGCAATTCCTACAATAAAATATAAGTTTATCAGTTTTATTATCTCCACCAGAATTAATTTTTAGATAATACATATTATTGCATCCGCTACAGAAATTCATTATATATATAATTAAAATAAATGATTTTTAAATTCAATTTTATATGATTTTTAAATATATGATTACTTATCCATCATTTTTTTGAACTGCAATAGCTGAACATAGGATGTTTCTAAATTTTCGCGTGTTTTGGAATAGTTTACATGTATGTCCATTTTGTATATAGTGACGGATATGAATATATTATCGGTCTTATCCTTTTCCATTTGTTCCATAATTTTCTCATATTTATCCAAAAAATCATTTACCATAATATTGTAAAATTCAATAAAATGTTGCTGAATATAAGCACTATTTAACATACCTAATATTGCTGTTTCGTAGTTCTTGAAACGTATTGCCTCTAAATAATTATTATAATCCCCATGAGACTTATTGATTCCGGGTTCATTCAATAATGGTTCGTCATTTAGGACGGACCCACACAAACACATTAAGACGGAACGGATAGTTTGACACGAAGTCCATTGAGGTCCTCGCCACGTATTTAATATCGACAAACATACCTTTCCGTTACGGTATAGGTTAGGATTGAAGCGAGTCACCCCGTCGTTTGTGTGATAGGTCACTAGAGGTGGCGAATATGGGTAATCCGGAGGAAACTTAAATTTGAAAAAATAATACCCTTTTGCGTAAGGAGTATTTTCAGGACCAATTATTAATGCTTTTCCCAATAGAATATCGTCTTCGTCGTGGACATAATGAATTCCTTCGCTTACCAGAGGATTTTTTATAAGGTCTTTTACATCAGAAGCCAAACGTTTAATGGTTTCTTTCTTAATAACAATCGTCTCATTGCTCTTATCAGCGGTATTCGTTTTATTTTTCATTTCAGCCATTAATAAAAATATTAAGATAAATATTTAGATAGTTTTATATATATATTTATCGGTCACATTTTAAGATGAGTAATGGTTTATAAAACGCATATTAAAGAAATATTAATAAAAAAAATTGACCTAAAATAATATGTGTTATATATATTCAAATATGTCAGTACAAGATATTGACAAATTAAAGCTTCCAGCTTATTTAAAAGAGAGAAAATGTGACGCTAATAAAGAATCTACAAACACTCGTATTGGTAGCAGTGATGCAAATATATATGGAGGTAATTATCATATTCCACAGGGAGAATATGATATATTTCTACAAAAATATCATAAACACGTTTTTGTAAAAAATAATGTCGAATATTTGACAGAAAAACAGTTAATAGAAGGAGGACCTATATTATTGGACTTAGATTTGCATTACGACACAACAATCACAACTCGACAACATTCCAAAGAAGATATTGTTGATATATTGATGAGTTACATGTCCATATGCGATAAGGTAATTGATATACCTGCAAATACCAACATTGAAATATATGTCATGGAAAAGCCTAATGTAAATAAATTAAAGGAGAAAACAAAAGACGGAATTCATATATTGATAGGTTTGTCCACGCATAAATCGGTGCAAAGTTATGTCCGCGATGAGTTGGTAAAAGTTATGTCGGATGTATGGGATCATTTACCGATAATTAATACATGGGAAGACGTTTTGGATGAAGGAGTGGTAAAGGGGTTTACGAATTGGCAACTTTATGGGTCGCGCAAACCAAATCATGAAGTATATACAGTTACTCAAATGTTTACGATTAAAAAGAAAACACTTGGATGGTCATCAAATGAAGAAAATATTAACAATTTTGATATATCCGAAAATTTATATAAATTGTCGGCGCGTTGCACCTCTTATCCTGAATATAAAGTGCATGACGACATGATAGACATTATCGAAAATAACAAAAATAATTTGTCCAAAAATAAGAAAACGGTGAGTAAACCGCTTCGTAAATCAATATCGGTCGAAACGTTACGTGTAAATGATATTAAAAATCAACAAACACTGGACGATTTACTCGAAGACATATTAGAGGACCCTGATACCGATATTAGTATAAAAGAAATCCACGATTTTACGATGGCATTACCGAACCAATATTATGGTCCAGGTAGTTTTAGTAAATGGATTCGTGTGGGATGGGCAATTTCAAATTCGGTTCCTTCCAAACAGAACCGAACAGGATTTTTGATATGGTTGCGTTTTAGTAGTCAAGAAAATTGTCGTAATACGCTGCGTGGAGCTAATGATGACTTTGATTGGAATAATGTGGATTCTCTTTGGGACGAATGGGAAAAATTTACATCATCAAATAATACCGAAGGATTGACCGAACAATCGATTCGTTATTGGTGTAGAGAGGATAATAAGAAAAGATATGACGAAATAAATGAGAATTCGGTTAAAAAGTTAATTGATGAGACAATTTCATTGGATGCTGACCATATTGACAGAGGTGCTACTGAGTATGAAATTGCCTGTGTTGCAAAAAAATTATATAAGGATACATTTGTTTGTGTAAGCATTAAACAAAAATGTTGGTATCAATATAAAGATCAACGATGGTTTGAAAATGATTCAGGCTATTCATTGAGAGATCTATTATCAACTCATTTACATTCGGTGTATCAGAAGATTATTACGGAACGAGTTCACAGTTTGAATAATATGGATCAAAGCGATGAGGGTACTTATGATATTAAAAAAAAAGAAATAAATAGGTTGTGTGATATTACTACATATTTGCGAAAATCAAATTGGAAAGAAAATATTATGAAGGAATGTGCAAGTATGTTTTACGACGGTGAATTTATGAATAAATTAGACCAAAATCCATATTTGCTATGCTTTAAGAACTGTGTTGTTGATTTCAAAAAGAAGACACATCGCAAGGGTCTTCCTGAAGATTATTTGTCGAAATGCACAAACATTGATTATGTGGAATATGATGAAACAAAGAACTATGATATAATGCAGGAAATTACCGATTTCTTCAATCAATTGTTTCCTAATCCTGATTTGCGGCGTTATATGTGGGAGCATTTGGCTTCGTGTTGTCTGGGAACAAACGACAACCAAACCTTTAATATTTATACTGGTTCGGGTAGAAATGGTAAATCAAAGTTGGTCGATTTAATGTCGAAGGTATTGGGTGATTACAAGGGCACGATTCCGATTACGCTAATCACTCAGAAACGTAATAGTATTGGTAGCACTTCATCAGAGGTGGTCCAATTGAAAGGAACACGGTATGCTGTGATGCAGGAGCCTTCGAAAGGTGATAAAATTAATGAGGGTATTATGAAGGAGATTACTGGCGGTGATCCTATTCAAGGACGTGCGCTGTTTAAAGATACGATTACATTTATCCCTCAGTTTAAGCTGGTTGTGTGTACAAACACATTGTTTGATATTAAGAGCAACGATGATGGCACGTGGCGGCGTATTCGTGTATGTGATTTCATGTCGAAGTTTCTTGATAAACCGTATAAGGATGAAGATAAGTTTCCAAAAGAGTCGTTTCCTTATCAGTATCCGATTGATAAGAATATTGATACTAAATTTAATAAGTGGGCTCCTGTTTTGATGTCGATGCTAGTTAAAATATCTTATGAGAAAAACGGAAATGTATCTGATTGTGATATTGTGATGAATAGCAGTGATAGTTACAGAGAAGGACAGGATTATTTGACTGAGTTCGATAAGGAAATTATTGTTCGTGAGAAGAATGAATGTATTAAAAAATCGGTGTTACAAAATAAATTCAAAGAGTGGTATGAATCGAATTATGGTCGCGGTAATTTACCAAAGGGTAAAGAATTGAATGAATTCATGGATGCCAAGTATGGTAAAAGCAAACGAAAAAATAATACCGTTGTATGGCAACACGTAAAGATATTAGATGAAACAGATATAGATAATGACGACGAGGACGATGAAGAGGAACTTAGCTAATAAATTTTTAAACCTTTTGACATTTAAAATGTCTCTATATATATATGTGTTTTTCTGAAAATATTTCATTAGCAATAGGTTTAACTGGTATTTTATCAAGTTTATATTTCTATAAAAAAAATATTTACGCATCTATTGGAATAGGTTATTTTTCAATTATGGAAATAATACAATTTTTTCAATATAAGGTAATAAATAATTGTAATAATAATTATAATATTTTTTTAACAAATCTTGGATATATTCATATATGTTTTCAACCATTATTTTTAAATTTGTGGCTATTTGCCTTTACTAAAAACCCAAATTTTACATTTATATATATGTCGTTTTATGCTGGTTTATTATTATTAAGTCGGTTATTTTTTGTTAAAGATAATGAATTGTGTAATCAAAATAATGAACCTTTATGTGGTAAAAAAACATGTGCATTTTCAGGTAATAGACATATAGCTTGGAACATAAGATTGCGTGCTCCTGGTAAAAATTGGTTTACACCAAGTATTGGTTTACATTTTTTTATGTGGGTTATACCAGTTTTAACAATTTTTCAATTAAAGCCTATTATGGCGATGTTGTTAACTGGTCCATATTTGGGATATTTATTAACAAATAATATACATGAGCAACCTGCAATATGGTGTTATACAGCTATAGGACAAATGTTATTAACTTATTATTTAATTAAATAATCAGCGTTTTAAATGTTCAAATGTGTAAAATAAACTATTAAATAAAAGGTAATAAAATATTATTATATTTTTAATAATATTTTATTATTTAATTATATTGACATCTAACTTATTTCTTCAAGCATATAACCTTTGGTGGTCTTTGTCTTTTTATACTGAGTATTATCTTTATGAATATTATCATGACAACTATTACATATATTAACTAGGTTGGCTTTATGATTTTTATGAAAATCTTCTATATAATTATTTGTATCATTTGCACGATTTTGATATTGTAAATGATGTATATCATCGCCTATTAGTTCTTTGCATATTTCACAGATACCTTTTATTTTTTTGGCATTATAATGCGATTGTTTGTGTGAAAGAATACCACTATCTTCATCGCTATATTTCAGACGAATACTCAGTGCCTCGTTTAAGAATTCATCGGGTAAACCCAACGATTTACAAACTTCTAATCCATACATCGAATTACCTGGACCTTCTTTTAGTTTACGATTATATACCAAACAGTCATTTGCCTCATCATAAATAACTTCCATATGCATCATTCGAATACGATTTAATGCTTTAATCTCTTCGTATTTTACGACTTCATGAAAGTGTGTGGCAAATAAGAATGTACTCTGTTTTCGGTGGAGATTTTGCAAGCCAGCCGTAAATATGCTAAGTGCCGAACTGCTCTCTGTTCCAGAACATAACTCATCACCCAATATAAGACTATTTTCATTAGAATTCTTTAAGATGGTTCGCAATTCACACATTTCCACTGCAAAAGTAGAGAGACCTTTAAATAAATTATCGTTTCCCAATATTCGTGTAAAGATATATTCGTATGGTCTATAAGTAAATGAACTGCAAGGAACATATAACCCAGCCTGAGCCATTATGATGGCGATTCCAACTGCTCGAATGAAGCTGGTTTTACCAACTGCATTTGTGCCATATAATAATAGGCCATCAAAATCATTAATACCAATTTCAATGTCGTTGGTGACATATATTTCGTTTTGTTGTAAATGTTCGATAAGTGGGTGTCGTAACTTTACAGCATTAACGTATGATTTACTAGAATTATCACAATCGATAGTGGGACGACAATAATTATATTTATGGGCAACGTAAGCCTTGTTTTGAAGAACGTCAATATTAGAAACGTAAGCAATGACAACGTCGAGTGAGTCGATGAAGCTGGTAAGATTTACAATAAAGTTTTTATAAAATATAATTACATTATCAATTAATTTAGATAAATTTTTCTGAATATTGTTCATAATATCTTTTATTTGAGGACTGGTAATAATTCGCTCCTGTTTACTGTTTCCTTTGTTCTTAATAACTATATCTTCCATATGTAATAAATAATCCTCCTCGACGCCATTATTTCCGCTGTATACTATTTTGACTACCTTGTTTTCAGGTCGCAATTTTTTTATATAGTTAGTCAGTAGTTTGCATCTTCTATCCGTGGCATATAGTTCGCTGTCTGATTTCGAGGAGTTGCTACATTTCACATAGTCATTAACTATGCTCTTCTTTTCAGCACTACAAATAATATTGGAAAGTTGTGTTTGAATCTGAACACGAAGGTTTAATTGTTTTGAATATTCATTTAATAATGTATCTATTTCTTTAGATTTACCAGGTTTAATAAAATAAAGATTTTCAATATCTAATAAGGATAAATATTCTTGAGAAGTATCGCTAATATTTGCACAAAGATTTAAATCAAGTGTATTTTCCAATTCGTTTATGATGATTTGGGCATTTTCTTCTGGATCATTATTAGCATGATTAATTGTTTTAATTAAATTATTATGGATAAATTCATTACTTTTGTTGGTATATTTAGCCAATTCGACTACGTTTAATAAATTCGAGTGTATTTTTACCAATTTTTTAGGCGTTATTTTATTCATTAATAACAAACGCTTGAATTTATCTAGGTCAATAATATTTCTAATTTTTTTCCGATAATGATTAAATTCGTCGTCTTGTAAGACGCTATTGGTTAGTTCATAGGACAAATTCAGTATTTCTGGGTCTGTGGAAGGATTATGTAAATCGTACAAGAATTTTCGTTTTCCCATACAGGTTAGACAATTGTTAAGAAAATTTCCTACTGATTTTAATTTTCCATTGTGTCTGTTATCGTCGATTATATTTAATTGTTTGAGAGAATAATTGGCTAAAATTAATTTATTTTTGTTATGAGTAAACTCTGGATAATATAGATTTTTGATAAAATCACAGTTATGTTCATACATGTAATCAAGGAGAACTATAAAGGATTGTAGGGCTATTCCAAATCCGAAAATAAGTTCAGATTCAATTACATCTTGAGAAACATTAGGATAATATTTTAATAATGTTTCCAATTGGTAGTTCTGTTTGAACGAATTAACAACATATTTTGAGAGTAGACAATCTTCTTTTGTGTGTTCAACTACGTAACATTTGCGATTATCTAGACCAATATACATCTTAATATCGTGAATAATATTAGTATCTAAATTCGATATAATGATGGTCTCTTTCGGATTATATACCGAAACCAATTGTTCTAGTTGATCATATGAATTAGGACTATGATTGTAGTCAATAGTCGTTTCAAAAAGTGTGGTAATACCGGTGAAAATGTCGAGAGATGCAACTCCGAAAGTTAATGATTCTTTCATTTTTTTGCGTGCTCTTGTGTGTTCAATCCAAATACAAAGTGTTACATTTGAAATAGAAATCGTATCATCTTCAATATAAGTTCCTGGAGAGATTATTTCAGATAAACTACGAGTTGTGTTCTTACCTACTGAATCTTGTTCATAAATAACCGCAGTATAATCGTTCTCCTGGAAAATATTAATAAATTTGTCAAAACACGTAATATTAAATCCGGCTTGCAACACATTCATCTTTTCGTATTTATATTTTTTGTCTGCAATAGTTAAAAAACTCATTCTTTCGATGGCGTCCATATCGTTTTCGTGAATGTTGCCATCGTCGTCCTTTAATGCATATATTTCGTAAAATTTGCCTATTTGTATCAAAACAAGTGTTTTCTCTCCGTAAACATTTTTCCATTTTCTACAGTAAGCAAAATATTCTTTATATATAGAAGTCATTAATAATATAAGGAGTTAAAATCTTTATATTATTTTAAAACATTTACTAGGTTATTTATTTTACTAGGTTATTTATTTTACTAGGTTATTTATTTGTGATTTTTTATTTTACTAGATATTGAAGGTGGTTTTCGACGTTTTTTTCAAATGTATGATTTGATACGTCCATATCATTGGTTGTGGTATGAATATGAATATGAGTAGCTACTTGCGGTGGTTGAGTTGATAGGTTTGGTTCTTTTGTTTCAGTTTGAGGCTGATTTGCGCGATATGGAACGCTAGAATGGTGAAGGAAGATGCGCGGTTTTCCGTCTATACAACGTTTGTATCCAAAAGTGAAGTCGGCAATTGTAACTTCTCCGGTAGTTGCACATGTAAAGTAGTAAGAACCCATAGCAAGCGCGGTTGTTCCATCAAAAGTTATTTTATGGTTGTCAAAAACGACTTTTTTCCATCCTTTTCCACCATTAATAGCAAATCCGGCATCTTCGCCTTTGAATTTATCCGCGTTAATAGAATTTTCGGCGCCTACAAAATATGACATGGCTTCTTCGCCTGTTGCACGAAACGGATGATTAGTGGCTTTGGTTGGTTTAAATAACACCTCGTGATGTTCATAACCATACAAATCGCCAGCGGTCTTAATTGCTGCATCTACAAAATCACCACCGTCTAAATATGCTGCTGAAATAATTTCAATTGCGTTAGACCAGTCCTGTTGACACTTAAGAACTTCTTCTTCGGTTATCGGGTTATTATTTTTTGGTGCAGGTTCTGTTTTATTTTCGATAGGTTTTGCTTCTACATTCGCCTTTTTCTTGCTGTCGAAAACATAGGTAATGGTTCTAACAGTGTGGAATAGGATGGTATTGATAGACCACGAAGCCATTGCTAGACCGAGTGTAGCGGCGGGAACACTTGAATTAAAATGGGAAGAAATTTTTTGAAGATCAATGTTACGGAGTCGCGATAAATTAATATGCTTAAAAGGCTGTTGTTTTAAAGAATCACTATGTTGAGAACCACGATGATGAGAACCACGATGATGAGAACCACGATGTTGTTTTCCAAATGTATGTGGGGGTGCTTCACGCCATCCACTTACATTTGTAAACAATAATATGATTGATATAAATCGAAAACCTTTATTAAATAACATAACTATAAATAATAGCCTTTATTTCTTTATGTTAATTTGATAAATAGTTATGAAGTAAGTTATCACTATTAATATTATTTATTTCTCCTGTTAATCTGGTTTGTTCATACAATTTGCGCAATACATCATTCGGTGCTTCGCTTCCTGTTTTTAGTAAATTATGCTCTTTTAAGTATTTTTTGATTTCTGGAATAGTGTTTTTTTTTAAATCACCATACGCTTTTTTTATTTTTCTACGAGTATCGTTATTTTTAATTAAAACAGATATATTATTGTCTTTTTTGCCTAGATTGAAACGGATAGTTTTGCTTTTTCTTTGTCTAACTGGTTTTATTTCCTTTTTATATTTCTTTTTCAGCTCTTGTAATTTCTGTTTTCTCTCAGGAACAGGCGTAGGAGGAATTGCGTCATTTGTTTCGATTTTGATTGGTTCGGGAGGCTTATCCATCGAAACTCCTGCTTTTCGTGTAAACATTTGTCGGTAAGTTGGTCGCGAGCCATTTTTCAAACAGCTATATGCAGGCTGATCGCCTAATGGCATCGTACCAGGTATTATAGTTGGTTTTGGAAGTTTATTATTTACAGTCACAGGATTTACAGTGACAGGATTTACAGTGTCAGGATTTACAGTCACAGGATTTACATTTTCGGTATTAAGAGTTGGTACACTATTAAGATTTGGAGCCACAACGCTTTGAGTAACGTCTTTCATTTCTTCCGGTAATGACGTATTAACAAATATTGCAGGTTTTTGGCCCTCTTGTAAATTTTTGCGTGTTTTTTTTGCCTGTTTCTGTTTTTGTTTTTCGGCTTTTTTACTTTTGGATAATTCTTCCAAATAATTCATTGATTTTGTGAATTCATCGTCAAATTTATAAACATCTTCATTTTTACTTTTATCTAAATCATTATCTTTTTTACTTTCTATATCCGCTTTATGTTGATGATTTTTGATACGAGTTAAAAGTTCTTTTCGTAATTTATTTGGTTTTACCACAGATTTAGGTTTAACTTTTTTTGTTTTTCCAGATTTATTATCAGTTTTACGCCCATTTAATGATAAATATTCTGGATTTAGCTTTATAGTTTTCTGGGCCATAAGTATAATATTGATAAAAAAATTTTTCAATATTTAAACATATAATTAACTAATTTAAAAATAAATTGATTTATTTATTACCACACATGTCATATAAAAAAATGGCAACCCAGAAGGATATTTCGATTGACGCGAATAAATATGGTGAAGAAGCATGGAAAGTGATTGAATCGTATTTTGATGGGGCCCATCTTCAGCAAGCAGTAAGACATCAATTAGAATCCTATAATAATTTTGTTCAAATACAAATACCAAAAACTATATCTATGTTTAATCCAGTTCATATTAAATCAGAACATGATTACGTTAAAGAGGTAAATAAATATTCCTTGGAAATATTTATTACATTTGAAGATTTTAGTATTCAGCGTGCTCAGATACACGAGAATAATGGAGCTACTAAATTAATGTTTCCTCAGGAAGCAAGGCTTCGCAATTTTACATATGCTTCAAATATGACTCTAGATATGAATATTAAATATATTGTAAGAAATGGTCCGAAGTTAGAATCGGAACAAACTATTTGTAAGAAAATACCAAAAATACATATTGGTAAACTACCTATTATGTTGAATTCGTGTATTTGCGTCCTTCAACAGTATAAACATATTAATAATAATGTAAGTGGTGAATGTTATATGGACCCAGGAGGCTATTTTATTATTAATGGATCAGAAAAGACTTGTTTGGGACAAGAGCGTGCTGCTGAAAATCAGGTTCAGTGTTTTAATATATCTAAAAATAATAGTAAATGGGAGTGGTTGGCGGAAATCAAATCTGTTCCAGATTACAAGTGTATTTCACCGAAACAGATTTCGCTCTATATTGCTTCGAAAAGTAATGGATACGGAAAGGGGATTTATTTGCAAATACCAAGAATTAAGAATCCGATTCCGTTGTTCATAATTTATCGTGCACTGGGTATTATTTCGGATGAAGAAATCTGTAAACATATTGTTCTTGATACTAAATGTGATTCGGATCTTATTAAAAAACTAATGATTTCTATTCGGGGTTCAATCGTTGATGCAAATTCATATCTGACAAAGGAGGATGCGTTGAGCTATATTACATCGCATGCAATGTATACACCACTAAATATGGACAAAGAGACAGGTGCTAAGAAGAAACTCGAATTTACAATTAATGTATTATCCGATGATTTGTTTCCACACTGTAAAACACACACACAGAAAGTATATTTCTTGGGATATATGACAAATCGCTTGCTCAGGTGTAGTCTAGGATTTAATAACCAAGACGACAGAGATTCATATTTGAATAAACGGATTGATTTGACGGGCACACTTCTTAATAATTTGTTTAGGAATTATTTCAACAAATTGGTAAAAGATATGTCGAAACAGGTAGTAAGGGAAATAAATAATGGTTCGTGGAGGACCACTGAAGATTATTGTGCAATCATCAATATGACCAATATTTATAAAATAGTAAAATCCACAACTATCGAAAATGGAATTAAACGAGCATTGGCCACAGGCGATTTCGGTATTAAACAAACATCGAGCAATAAGGTGGGTGTTGCACAAGTATTGAATCGTCTTACTTATATTTCGAGCCTTAGCCATCTTAGGCGAATCAATACACCGATTGATAAGAGTGGTAAATTGATTCCACCGCGTAAGTTACATAACACATCTTGGGGATTTCTTTGTCCAGCGGAAACTCCAGAGGGTGGTTCCGTTGGAGTTGTTAAAAATCTTAGCTATATGACAAATGTTACGATTCCGTCGAATAGCACAGGCCTTTACGACTATGTAGAGCCACATATTAAAACTTTTGAAAATATGGATACCGATGAACTGATTAATAATGTAAAAGTTTTTATAAATGGTGCATGGATTGGAAATACGTCTAATCCAATTGAATTATATAATTCGTTGAAAACAAAGAAATACAAAGGTATTATCAATATTTACACAGCAATAGTTTTTGATATTCGGATGAAAGAAATTAGGGTAAATAATGATGCTGGACGATTGACACGTCCAGTGTTGCGTGTGATTGATAATAAACTTGTTCTAAATAAAGAACATGTAGAAAAGCTTAAAAAAAAGGAGATGAAATGGATGGAATTGTTGCTAGATATATTTGACGAAAATAATACCGTTGTTGAATACATTGACGCATGCGAACAAAATTACAGTATGATAGCGATGAAACCTTGTGATCTGAAAAAGAACAAGGGAAATTACATTTATAAATATACGCATTGCGAAATTCACCCTAGCACTATATTCGGGATTCTAGCGTCTTGTATTCCTTTTCCGGAACATAATCAGTCACCTAGAAATACGTATCAATGTGCTATGGGTAAACAAGCAATGGGTATGTATGTTACTAATTATAATCATCGAATGGATAAAACAGCATATGTATTGACGTATCCGATGCGTCCTCTAGTGGACACACGTGTTATGAATATTTTGAACCTAAATAAAGTTCCTTCTGGTTCACAAGTAATAGTAGCGATTATGACCCATACTGGTTATAATCAGGAAGACTCTATATTGTTTAATAAAGGAGCAATCGACCGTGGATTGTTTTTGGCAACCATTTATCAAACAGAAAAGGATGAAGAGAAAAAAATTCACGGTGATGAAGAAATTAGGTGTAAACCAGATAAATCAAAAACAAAGGGAATGAAATTTGGAAATTATGATAAGGTAAATGAGAACGGTGTAATTCCTGAAAATACACTAGTGGAAAATCGCGATATTATTATTTCGAAAGTATCGCCTATTAAGGAAGCACGCAATGACCATACTAAAGTTTTGAAATATGAAGATCAAAGCCGGATCTATAGGACTAAGGGCGAAGCATACATAGATAAGAATTATATGGAGCGTAATGGCGATGGATATAACTTTTGTAAAGTAAGGATTCGAATTATTCGTAAACCTGTGATTGGAGATAAATTTAGCAGTCGTCATGGACAGAAAGGTACTATAGGTAATATTATTCCTGAATGTGATATGCCTTTTATGGAAAACGGTGTGCGTCCTGATATTATTATTAATCCGCATGCAATTCCATCTCGTATGACTATTGCACAATTGAAAGAAACACTTCTTGGTAAAGTTCTTCTAGAATTGGGGTTGTTTGGTGATGGAACTAGTTTTGGAGAATTTGATATTAAGGATATATGTAAGTCGCTTCAAAATATTGGATATGAATCGAAGGGTAATGAATTGATGTATAACGGATTGACAGGTGAACAAATCGAAAGTTCTATATTTGTAGGCCCTGTGTTTTATCAAAGGTTGAAGCATATGGTATCAGACAAACAACACAGTAGAAGCATAGGACCAATGGTTAATCTTACGCGTCAACCTGCTGAAGGTCGGTCGCGTGATGGTGGTCTTCGTTATGGTGAGATGGAGCGTGATTGTATGTGCTCACATGGTGCATCTCGTTTTAACAAGGGACGGCTATATGATGCATCGGATTCATTTAGCGTAAATGTATGTAATAAATGTGGAATGATTGCGGCGTATAATGACAAACAACACATCCATCATTGCAAGACATGTAATAATAGGTCTGATTTTGCTTATGTAGAAATTCCGTATGCGTGTAAGCTTATGTTTCAAGAATTAATTACAATGAATATTGCTCCACGAATTATTACATAATAAACTGTTTGCCATTGCATAAGCTATTAAATAATAATATTAAGAAAAAACATATTTTTTCTATTGTGAGTATATAATGGGTGACAGATTAATAATTACAAGAGGATTTGGTAATAAAAATGTAGGATATTTACCAAATAATGGTTCTGCGATTAAACCTATTGCTGGGTTTTCATGGACAATTACGCCTTTTCGTGCGGCGATGAATGCTGGTGATTTAGCCGGAACCAAAAATTCGGGCGTATTACCGTATTTGCCTAGCCACGATCAATCCAATGGAATCGGTAATATTAGCAAGAATTTTAATGCTGGTGGACACAGTACTGGGTCGGCTGCTTACTCCGGTAATCCGACTTATGTATACGATGGTTCAGATTATACAAGATTCAAGAAGTTACAAGCTAAACGTAGAGAGAAAAGTAAAAATGCTGGCCAAATATAATAATAAGCGTATTTATATTTTTTATATATGATATGTATAATGCAATATACATATAATACAACCGGTCCATCCAGTATTCACCGCATATCGCATATGAATAATGGTATTACAACAGTTAAAATGGGGATGCCTTTTAAACCAAATACAATGGCTCAAGGCAATATGTTTTCCATTGCACGTGTTGAGAACACAGAATATTTACAGAGCGAAGATAGTAGTAAAAAATGGTATGGTTCATCTACATCACGAAGTACCAGTTCATATATATCGTCAAAACGAAACCGCGCAATTGGTAATACATCTACTATGCAAGGGTTACCAAATGGAACACAACATAGTTTTAAGAGCACAGATAAGACAAGTCGAAATACGGCTTTGCAAAGAGCACGTGCAGGTGGAAGTGTAGCTCCTAAGAAAAAAGGTGCAACGAATTAATTTTATATTATTTATATATAATGGATAAATATTTAGTTGAATTTTTCGGAACTATGTTCCTTGTATATGTTATCTTAGTAACCGGTGATGCTTTAGCAATTGGTGCCGCTTTAGCTGTCGCCATACTTGTAGGTGGCAAGATTTCGGGTGGTTATTTCAACCCTGTTGTCACATTAATTATGGGTGCTACAGGCAAACAATCTACCAATGAGACATTCCCTTACATAATGTCGCAGTTTTTAGGTGGTTTAGTAGCACTTGAATTAACCAAACGTATTAAATTACGATAAATTTTAGGAAACACAAATATAATATTATTATGAAATCATATTATATATGGAAGGTCCTACCGAATTAGTAAATAACGAAGACCCTATTGAATTTGTTAGAAGAAAGAAGACTAAGAAACGGTCGCGTAAAAATAAACGTAAATCGCGTAAGATTATTAAGCGTAAAAAGACAAATCGTCGTCGTGGCAAGGCTAAACGCCGCACAAATAAGAGACGACAAAGAGGAGGTTGTGGGTGTGCAGGTGAAGGTTTTGCTGGTGGTAGTTCGGTATTAGCTCCTGTTGTGGGTGGAAATAACCCAAATCAACAACAACAACAGCAACGACAACAGCAACAACAACAGCAACAACAACAGCAACAACAACAGCAACAACAACAGCAACATCAACAACAACAGCAACAACAACAGCAACATCAACAACAACAGCAACATCAACAACAACAGCAACATCAACAACAACAGCAACATCAACAACAA
>MDSW01082792.1_pt1 | contig 17580 bp, 15 predicted proteins | sample 811171 | NCBI WGS metagenome assembly MDSW01 (sample SAMN05326641, study PRJNA326480) | marine metagenome | isolation source: seawater | place: Atlantic Ocean: North West | collected 2012
CGTTAAAAAAACTTAACTGCTTATCGCCGTCAATAGAGCCTAGGGCAACAGGTCATATAATTGAACAGATAGAAATGATTGAAAAAATTATTAAAAATGGATTCGCATATGTCATAAATGGGTCAGTATATATGAATGTGAAAAAATATGCAGAAAAGTATAACTATGGGGTTCTATCTGGTCGGAAAATAGAAGATAACATTGACGGCACAAGAGAATTGGAATCTCAAAGCGAAAAAAAACATGCCGCAGATTTTGCACTTTGGAAAAAGGCTTCTGATCGTCACATAATGAAGTGGAATTCACCATGGGGAGTAGGATTTCCAGGATGGCACATTGAATGCTCAGCAATGAGCAAAAAGTATTTGGGGAAACATTTTGATATTCATGGAGGTGGACTTGACTTAATTTTTCCTCATCATGAAGCAGAAATTTGCCAAAGTTATGCAGCAGACTTATGCCGCCCTGCTAATTATTGGGTGCATAACAATTTAATTACAATTGATGGGCAAAAAATGGGGAAATCACTTAATAACTTTATCAATTTGCAAGAGTTTTTTAGTGGAAGCCATATCAAGCTTGAAAAATCTTATCACCCCATGACGATTAGGTTTTTTATTCTTCAAGCTCATTACAGAGGAACAATAGATTTCAGCAATAAAGCACTTCAAGCTTCGGAGAAAGGAATTTTAAAACTTATGAGCGCAATGGAAACATTACAAAAATTAGTCCCATCAAAAAGCTCAACTTATAATGTAGGTGAATTAGAAAGCAAATGTTATAGTGCAATGGATGATGATTTTAACACTCCTATTTTAATTGCTCACTTATTTGATGGTGTCAGAATAATCAACTCTGTGAAAGATGGCAAAGAAAGTCTTTCCTCAAGTGATTTAGAAAAATTAAAAACCCTCTTCAATACTTTTGTTACAGATGTTTTGGGCCTTATTTCTGCAAAAAACAATACTAGCAATGATCTAACCAATGAAGTCATGGGTTTAGTTTTAAAACTAAGAGACAATGCAAAATCAAGTAAGAATTTTAATACAGCAGATTTAATTAGAAATGAATTAGATAAGCTTGGGATACAAATAAAAGATAGTCGCGAAGGAACTTCTTGGGAAAAATATATATGATCCATTTAAAAACTAAAATATTAACTCTTCTTCTTGCGAGCATTTTATTTTCTTGCACAAATACACCGCCAGAAACACAAGCGAACGTATTAAAAAAAATAAATACGAAGCCTATCGCACCTCGATTTAATGCAGATTCCGCTTATTATTTTGTAGAAAAGCAAGTAAGTTTTGGTCCAAGAGTAATAAGTAGTAAAGGTTGGGAGAATTGTGCTATTTGGTTAGAGAAAAAACTAAAAAGCTACGCCCCAAATGTCGTAATTCAAGAAGCTCCTATTACAACATATGACGGGAAACGCCACACCTTAAAAAATATTATTGCATCTTTTTCGCCAGAAAAAAATAATAGAATTGCACTTTTTGCACATTGGGACTCTAGACATATTGCAGATCATGATACTGAAAATACAAATAAGCCTATTTTAGGGGCAAATGATGGTGGTAGTGGCGTTGGTATTTTATTAGAAATAGCACGACAGTTTAGCAAAACAAATCCTAAAATAGGAGTAGATATTATTCTTTTTGATGCGGAAGATTATGGTCAGCCAGAAAACTCATCTTATCCTATTATGCAGGATTCTTGGTGTTTAGGATCGCAATATTGGAGCAAGAACCCTCACAAGCAAAACTACTACGCTCAATATGGAATTTTACTAGATATGGTGGGAGCAAAAGATGCTACTTTTAGGCATGAACAAATTTCTTCCTATTATGCGTCACATATTTTACAAAAAGTCTGGCGAAAAGCGCATAAATTAGGATTTGGAAATTATTTCGTATTTCAAAATGCACCTCAAATTATAGATGACCATTACTATGTAAATTTAATTGCAGCCATACCAACAATTGATATTATTGAATACGACCCCACTACTAAAAATAATTTCAATAAGCATTGGCACACTCATAAAGATGATATGGATAATATTAATAAAGAAACACTAAATGCTGTAGGACAAACTTTGCTTGAGATAATTTACGAATAATAGGCCCTTTATTATTTTTTTATTATTCAATAACTACTTTAAAAAATGAATTTATTATTAGATAGGTCAATTAATTCTTTAAGTTTGTTTTATGAAACAGTATCTTAACCTTTCTCTTGTTCAGTCTGATATTTTTTGGAAAGATATAGATAAAAACCTTAGACATTTATCAGAACTAATCTCAGACATTTCAGAAACAGACATTATTTTACTTCCTGAAATGTTCAATACTGCATTTTGCCCCCAATCTAATCACCTTGCAGAAACAATGAAGGGTACAACTATTAGTTGGATGCAAGAAATTGCAAAAGAAAAGAGGTGTGCTGTTGTAGGAAGTTTAATGGTGGCCGAAAATAACAAAGTATTTAATCGATTAGTTTGGATTTCGGAGAATAGTAAAATACATACTTACGATAAACGTCATTTATTTTCACTTATAAATGAGGGAAAATATATTACAAAAGGTAAAGATCGATTAATTATTGAGGAAAATGGATGGAAAATATGCCCTCTAATTTGTTATGACTTACGATTTCCGGTGTTTAGCCGAAATAATATAGATTATGATCTACTAATCTATTTAGCTAATTGGCCCATTAAACGAATTGATGCCTGGGATACCCTATTAAAGGCACGTTCAATAGAGAATCAGTGCTATACAATTGGTGTTAATAGAATAGGTAAAGATGAAAAAAAGATTTGTTTTAGTGGCCACAGTAAAGTTTTTAATTCCTTTGGTCAGGAATTATATTCTGCAATAGAAAATAAAGAGCAGGTCTTACAAGTCTCATTAAGTATTGATGACTTAAAACTAAAGAGAAGACAAATGAACTTTTTAAAAGATAGGGATAATTTTACTCTTCAATAACCCACTCTAATTCTAAATCCCAATTAGAACGAATAACAATCTCACTAGGATAGTTAATTACTCTTTCAGCTTGGGCCCTTCGCCTCCAACTACCTGTTGTCCAGCTGCTATCATTATTCGTATCATATATCAATTTTAAATCATACTTAGCTGCAGGTATCTCTTTTATTATATATGGAGGCTTTGTGAAAAACGCTTCTTTTACAAGCTTATCATTTTGTAATAATTGAATTATACACGAAGAATTAATAGAACTAAGGATTTCTAACTTTCCAAGTAACATGTCTTGGGGTTTGATTGTGTCATTTATGGAGGTATCTAGTAGAGTGCTATTTAGCCTAATTATTGTATCTGTCTTTGTGGTATCAAAAATTATAATTGGATCAAATGCAAAAAGAGAAATAAAGCTATCTTTTGAGGCGTTAATTGTTGTATCATAAAAAGCCATTTTTTCTCCTTCATTATAAAAAAAATCAAAACTATTAAGAGCTACTATTTTAAAAATATCACTATTTAGATTTTGAAAATTAAAAAACCCATCCTTATTAGTTTTAGCAATATAACTTGGCTTAGTCTTAAAAATAAGGGAGTCATGAATCTCTTCATTGAAAAGCATAACCCATGCATTATCAATAACTTTTAAATTATATGCATCTTTTAACTCTCCACTAAGTCTTAAGGTATCAAAATTATCGGATGTGGCAAAAATATAACTAAGTGTATCTAAAATATTTCCTTCATTAATATCCTTAATACAAGAGTTTAAAGATAAATAATAAGTCGTGTTGCTAGTAAGAGAATCTTCAATAGTTAGGCTAAGTTTTTTAGCTTTTATTTTCTTCTTAATCTTGTTCTTTATTGGGGGCGATATATAAAAATGCTCATCCCATTTATTTGTTTGAATAAACTCATTAAACTCAAATTCTACAATTCTAGTATTTACGTGCTTCATATTTTCTACACCTCTCTTGCCTATTAATTTTGGAGGGTCTAGATCTTTATTCCCTCCTGTTGGAGGTACTATATTAGCACAACTACTCAGCAATAATAATATTACTGTTTTGATAACAATTTTCATTATTACAAATAAACGAATAAAATACTAGAAATAATCTTTCTTTGATTAGTATATGCAGCTATTTTCTATCTTAATTACTGAAGTATTTATTTAAATAGCTAGTATTTTGTATAATTCATTTCGCAATACAAAATATTTATATTACGCCTCACATGAGGCACACTCCTTCTTCTGTTTAAATTGCTGAGCTGCATTCATACTATGTTGATAATAAAGAGATTTTAAGCCTAGTTTCCAAGCTGTAATATAAATATTGTTTATCTCTTTTGTAGGCATATCTGGATGAATCATGAGATTGATAGATTGCCCTTGATCTATATGATTTTGTCTATTTGCTGCCTGATAAATTATATCCATTTGGTCAATTTCGGTATATGTCTTAAAAACATCTTTTTCTTTTTCAGATAGACAATCCAAATGCTGTACAGAGCCATCCTTATCTCTAATGCTATTCCAAATCTCTTGGCGATCCTCTCCTTTTTCTTGAAGTAGCTTAACTAAAAAGGGATTCTTAATTGTTGATTTCGTTTTTGCAATATCTTTTACATAAATATTTGACCAAATAGGCTCAATTCCCTGTGAAACCTGACCTAATATAAAGGCCGATGATGTTGTAGGTGCAATAGCATTTAATGTAGCATTTCTTCTTCCTATTCCCTTTAAAACTTTCGGCTCGCCAAACATTTTTGCTAGCTGCATAGAGGCGTCATACGATTTCTTTTTTATAAGTTTAAATACTTCGCTGTTAAGACTATACGCTTCCTCGCTATTAAACGCTAGCATTTTAGACTGCAAAAATGAATGCCATCCTAGCACCCCAAGGCCTAAGGCTCTATGGTCTTTCGCAAAATCATATGCTCTTTTCATAAATAAAAAAGTTTGCTGATCATCAAGGTCTTTAGATTCTCGATAAACATCTAATTTTTCAACAAACTCGCTAATAACAGCATCTAAAAAGAATATCATTGTTTCAACAGCATCTGTATTCTTCCATTCTTCATAATGCAAAACATTTAATGAGGAAAGGCAGCATACAAATGACCATTTTTCATTTGAAGGAAGCATAATTTCAGTACACAAATTGCTTGCATTAACACTATAATTATTTTTTTTATACACTTCAGGAGCACCATTATTAGCATTGTCCTTAAAAAAGATATATGGGTAGCCTATTTCTCCTCTTCTTTGTAAAACCTTTGCCCAAACAGCTCGTTTTTCTACATCTCCATCAATCATTTCTTTTAACCAATCATCTGTTACACTAACACCATGTGTCAATTCCTGAATTGGATTACCTTCTGTTCCAATATCTAAGAACTCTAAAATATCTTTGTGCTCAACTGGCAAATATGGAGAAAATCTTCCTCTACGAACAGAACCTTGACTAACAACATCAACCATGGTTTCAAATAATTGCATTATATGCACTGATCCAGATGCCTCTCCATTGTTTTTAACACTTGCTCCTCTAGGTCTAAGATGACCAAAGTATCCCGAAGTCCCTCCACCTAGCTTGGACATCATCCCTACTTCAGACTGAGTATATAAAATATTACCCATATCATCAGAAATATTTGAACCAAAACAACTAATAGGCAAACCTCTTTCCTTTCCAAAATTAGACCAAACCGGAGAGGATAATGAAAAGAACCCTTTTTCCATATAATTATAGAATTTGTCACTAAAACCTTTAATGCCTAATATCTCTTCAGCCCTATTTGCAATTTCTCTAATTCGTTCTTCTGCTTTAGTGCCTTCCGAAACATAGCCTGAAGCAAGAAAATTTCTACTGTGATCTGTTAGCCAGCTAAAGCTATCAGAATTTTTATGAACATTTGCTTTTTTATCATTATTTTTGGAAGACTTAAATGTGTTTACAGCTTCCTTGCGTGCGTTCAACAAGTTTTCATAATGAGAATTAACACCATCTTTGGTTGTCTTTTTATTTTGATCTTTTTTTATTTCTTGCATATTTTAAAATAAATCATCTGCAGTTATACTTTGTGTTTTTTTACTATAATTTATAGATCTTTTTACAAAAAAATCTACGTGTTTTGTTCCAATAATTTCATCATTAAACCATTCCGTTTGATTTACTAGAGATTTATCTGTTTCAAAAACTTTATTGATACCGATACTTTCTAGAGATCTATTAAAACGATCTTTTACAAACTCTTTAATTTGCTTTTTTGGAAGAAAATCTAATTCACCTTGTTCAAAAATCCAATCTATTATTGCGCTTTCAGAATCATAGGCAGATTTACACATCTTTTGAATTTTTTCTTCATAATTACCATCAAACCACTCAGGATTTTCTTGTTTTACAATTTTAATTATATCAATTCCAAAATCTCCATGAATTTGCTCTTCTTTTGAAGTTGCCTCTACAACATTAGAAATCCCTTTTAGCATGTTTTTATGTTTATTAAACGCCATAATTATCAAGAATTGAGAAAACAATGAAACATGTTCAATGAATAATGAAAACAATAAAACAGATTCTGTATATTCTCTGTCATTTTGACTTTTTGAACTAACTAAAGCAGCATCAAGATATCTAACCCTTTTCATAATGACAGGGTTTTTTTTCAAATCACTAAATTCCTTATTAAGACCCAAAATCTCTAAAAGATGTGAATAAGCATCTGTATGTCGCACTTCGCTTTCTGCAAAAGTAGATCCTACTGCCCCTACTTCGGGCTTAGGTATTTTTTGATATATATCCCCCCAAAAGTTTTTTACTGCTACTTCAATTTGTGAAATCGCTAGCATTGTATTTTTGATCGCATTTTTTTCAACATCAGATAAGTGTGTTTTAAAATCTTGTATATCGCTAGTAAAATTAAATTCGGTATGAATCCAATACGAATGCCTAATTGCAGGAACATACTCGTAAAGCTCCGGGTATTCAAATGGCTTTAATGTCATTCTTCTCTCAAAAATATTTCTTTGTCTTTTCTTTGTCTGTATGTTCCTATATAAAATATATGCCTTTGCAACATCTAAAAATTCACTTTTCATTAAGGTTTGCTCAACTAAATCTTGTATTTCCTCTACATTTGGAACATAGTTTGGAATCTCATTTTTTCTTTTTAACAAACTTGAATACACTTGTTTCGCAATACCTTCAGCATCCTCTTGGCTGCCATTTTTAACTGACACCATCGCCTTAAAGATTGCCTCAGTAATTTTCTTAATTTGAAACGGCATCTTTGTATGGCTTCGTTTAAAAATTGTTTCAATATGCATAGTAAAAATTTTAACGTGTTTTATTGGAAACTAATTTACAATTAAACAAGATTAACAAATAACTCAATTTAAGTCTTTTTTAACAATTAATTGCTAATAAACAACTGCTATGTATAATAAATCGACTCCCTCTCTTTTTTAAAGCCACTATCTATGAATCATTAGTAAACTCACAAAAAGAGGAACATTGACAAACATCTTGACAAATATTTAATTTAAAATTTAAAAGTCCAATATTGATTTTAAAAAAAGACAATTATTTATTAACCCTAATTGTTAAAAAATTAACGACCCTTTAATTTTGATTATTAAAAAATAAAATTGTATATGACGATTGGCTAAAGTTTATTTTAACCAACTATTAATGGCTTAAAGAAATTGCTAGAAGATCTTTATAAAACAATTTGTTTTGCAAATCTGATTAATTACACTGAAGATAGGCACTTAATAATACTATCAAACAATGGTCTCCCATCTTGGTTTGTCAGCTCTATATCTGCCGCCCTTTCAGGGTGTGGCATCATACCAAAGACATTTCTTTCTTTATTGCAAATACCCGCTATATTAATAGCCGATCCATTAGGATTCGATGCTTCAGTAACATTTCCATATGCATCACAGTATTTAAATAAAATCTGATCATTGTCCTCTAATGAACCTATAATATCTATGGGTGCAAAATACCTGCCTTCAGCATGAGCAATAGGGATTTTAATTGGCTTATCATTATATGTATTAGTTAACAATGTATTTTTAGTAATAGTAGACAAATAAACATTTTTACAAATGAATTTATGAGATGTATTATGCAAAAGCGCTCCGGGTAGCAAGCCACACTCTGTTAAAATCTGAAACCCATTACAAATGCCCATCACATAACCTCCTGCGTTTGCAAAACCTATTACCTCATTCATTATGGGAGAGAACTTTGCAATAGCCCCTGACCTTAAATAATCTCCATAAGAGAATCCTCCAGGCAAAATAATAAAATCTACTTCTTGCAAATCAGTATCTTTATGCCAAAGTCTTACAACTCTCTGTCCCATTATAGTTTCAAGAACATAGATCATATCCATATCGCAATTAGAGCCAGGAAAAACAACTACACCAAATTTCATATATTTAGATTTATAATGCAAATCTACACATAATATGCAATCATATACTTATAATAGAAGGAAGAAATTACTAACATTAAAAATAAAAAACTTGCTACTTTTCTATTTCGGCTATAAACAAAATAATTTCCAATAATAACTGCCAATGGAGTGATCGTAAAATAAAAATATTCTAGACCTGAAAAATAAACTATAAATAAGGCTATAATAAAATACCAAATAATAATCAAAAATGTTTTCCTAGATTTGATACTCTTTTTATATAGCCAAACAAATAATTCAAAAAACGAGAATATTATTATAATAATTAATACACCAATCCAAATCTGTATTGGCAATTGAAGCTTTTGAGCATCTGAAAGGCTAATTTCAGAAAAATTAAAAATTTCTGGAATAGAAAACAAACTACTTGACAAGTACAAAAACATAAAATAAAATATGTATGGAGTAATTAATCCTAATAAAATAGTAACAAGAATTCTCCAATTTAGGTTGCTATAATTGATTCCGCTAACTAAAAAAAGTGTTAAAAACAAAATTATGTTTGGATGAAAAAAAGTAAGTATAGACAATATAATTGCGGAATTATAATACTCAGAAAAAGGCATGTCTTTTTGATAGCTTGCCAATAAAAAATTAAATAAAAATAACATGAAGAAGGCGGATATCCAGATATCAATCGTATTTATAAAAGCCGTACTAAGAAAAATAAAAACACACCCAATTACTAAATTCTCTTTACGTATAATATTTTTCTCGTATATAAGATTATTAAGGCCGATACTTATAAAAAGTGGAATTATTATACTTGCTAAAAGCAAAATAATTGGAGGCAAAAATGAATGCTCAAAAACACTTCCTATTTCAGAATTTAATAAAGGAAGAAGTGCAAATAAAATGCAGAAAACAATAAAAAATATTATTATTGATGGCTTTGGATTGATAAGGGGTTTTAAAAACATAATTCTTGTTAAAAAATATATAAATTTGCAATTGTAAATTAAAACAAAAAATTATGAATAAGATTTGGCATACAATTAGCACTCTTTTTGAGGGTGTTTTCGAAATTGTCGAAAGCGTTGAGAATACTATAAATTACTTTTATATTGGTGTAATCTTTATTTTTTTAGTTTTATGGGTATTAAAAATGATGCAACACAGAAAGAATAATGAAGAGCATGCTTCTTCATAAATCATATCCTATATCCTTTCTGTAATTCTTTCCCTCAAAAGAAATCTTTTCTGCACTCTCAAATGACTTACTTAGTGCGTCTTCTATATCTTCTCCAAAAGAAGTAAGGGCAAGCACCCTGCCTCCATTAGTTTTAAGGCCTAAATCATTTTTTGTTCCAGCATGAAAAACAATACTTTCTTTAACAAATTCAATACCAGATATTTTTTTATTTTTTTCATATGATTCTGGATAACCTGCTGAAACAAGCATCACAGTTGCTGCTGTTTCTTCTGTAATATCAAGATCTTTTTCACTGAAAGTTCCATCATCAATTCCTTTAAACAAATTTAACAAGTCTGATTTAATTCTAGGTATTACAACCTCAGTTTCAGGATCTCCCATTCGTACATTATACTCAATAACTTTTGGATGACCTTTTACATTAATAAGCCCAAAAAAAATAAATCCCTTATAAATAATATTTTCTTTTTTAAGATCCTCAATTGTTGGTATAATTATTTCTCTCTCTATTTTTTCAATATAAAACCTGTCAGCAAATGGAACAGGAGAAATAGCTCCCATTCCACCAGTATTTAAACCTGTGTCTCCCTCCCCAATTCGTTTATAATCTTTTGCTGAAGGTAAAATTTTATATGAATCTCCATCAGTTAATACAAAAACAGAAAGTTCTATTCCTTCTAAAAACTCTTCAATTACAACGGTTGATGATGCAGCGCCAAATTTACCTTCAGCTACCATGGCTCTTAGCTCATCTTTTGCTTGTTGTAAATTATCAATGATTAGCACTCCCTTACCTGCAGCAAGGCCATCTGCCTTAAGCACATATGGAGCTGTTAAGCTTTCTAGAAATTTAAACCCTTCTGCCAAATTATCATTTGTAAAGGCTTGATATCTTGCAGTTGGTATATTATGACGAATCATAAATTCTTTTGCAAATTGCTTGCTCCCTTCTAATCTTGACCCTTCTTTTGATGGCCCAATTAATGAAATATTTTCTAATTGCTTATCTGATTTAAAAAAATCATAAATGCCATTTACTAGAGGGTCTTCTGGTCCTACGACAACAATATTAATATTCTCTAGCAGAACAAATTCCTTAATGTTATCAAAATTATTTATATTAAGATCAATGTTTTTACCCACCTCATCTGTTCCTGCATTGCCTGGGGCAATAAATAATTTATTACATGAGCTGCTTTTTGCAATTTTCCATGCAAATGCATGCTCTCTTCCTCCGCTTCCTAGTATTAATACATTCATTATATCTATTTATTCGCTTTGCATAACAGTTAAGATTTCATCTGTTAACTCCATATTATGAAATACCTGCTGTACGTCTTCATTTTCTTCAAGTAAGTCTAATAGCTTTAATACACTTTTTGATTTTTCAGCAGTAATCGTTTTACAGTTATTCGGGATTCTTTGTAATTCCGAATTTTTAATTTCAATTCTAAGCTCTTCTAATTTTCTCTGCATGTTATTAAAATCAGAATAATCGCAATAAACAGTTACTGCCTCCTCATCAGTTTCTAACTCTTCTAATCCGCCATCTATAAGCTCCATTTCAAACTCTTCAATATCAATATTAATGCTTTTTGGATCAATTATAAATACGCCTTTTCTATTAAAAATAAACTCTAAAGACCCATTAGTACCAAGCGCTCCATCACATTTAGTAAAATAAGAACGCACATCAGCGACTGTTCTATTATTATTATTTGTTGCGCAATCAACAAAAATAGCAATCCCATGTTCTGCATAACCCTCTAAAGACATTTCTTCATAGTTAGCGGTATCTTTATCGCTAGCCTTTTTGATCGCACGCAATACATTATCCTTAGGCATATTTGCAGCCTTTGCATTTTGCATTACCTGTCTTAATCTTGCATTTGTATCTGGATCAGGGCCTCCATCTTTTACCGCCATTACAATGTCTTTGCCAATACGTGTAAATGTCTTTGCCATTTTTGACCATCTTTTCATTTTTCTAGCTTTCCTAAATTCAAATGCTCTTCCCATAATTTTCTATTCCTCTAATTTTAAAACTGATAAAAATGCTTCTTGAGGGATCTCTACATTGCCAACTTGTCTCATTCTTTTTTTGCCTTTCTTTTGTTTTTCTAACAATTTTCTTTTTCTAGAAATGTCACCTCCATAACATTTTGCTGTTACATCTTTTCTTAAGGCTTTTACGGTCTCTCTAGATATTATTTTTGATCCAATTGCTGATTGGATAGCAATATCAAATTGTTGTCTTGGAATCAGTTCTTTTAATTTAGCACATAATTTCTTGCCTAAAGTATATGAATTTGTTTTATGTACTAACGCTGATAGAGCGTCCACAGGATCTCCATTTAATAAAATATCCAATTTTGACAATACAGACAATCTATATTCAAGTGGGTAATAATCAAATGACGCATATCCTTTTGAAACAGACTTTAATTTATCATAAAAATCAAAAACAATTTCTCCTAATGGAATTTCAAAAGTTAATTCTACTCTGTCTGTTGTTAAATATACTTGATTTGATAATTCCCCTCTTTTAGAAATACAAAGCGTCATTACAGGCCCAATAAAATCAGATTTTGTAATAATTTGAGCTCTAATAAAAGGCTCCTCTACGCTCTCCAAAATACTTGGATCAGGATAATCAGTCGGATTATGTATCTCTAATTTTTCACCTGCTTTTGTATATGCGTAATACGATACATTTGGCACAGTAGTAATTACTGTCATATTAAACTCTCTCTCTAATCTCTCTTGAATTATTTCCATATGAAGCATACCTAAGAAACCACACCTAAAACCAAATCCTAATGCGGCTGATGATTCCGGAGCATAAGTCAATGAAGCGTCGTTCAATTGTAATTTCTCCATTGAATTTCTTAGCTCTTCAAAATCTTCAGTGTCAACGGGGTAAATTCCAGCAAATACCATTGGTTTTACTTCTTCAAAGCCTTTTACAGCTTCAGTTGCTGGATTTTCTGCAGATGTAATTGTGTCTCCAACTTTTACTTCTCTAGCATCTTTAATGCCAGAGATAATATATCCTACTTCGCCTGCTTTTAAAGATTTCTTCGGGAATTGTTTAAGGCGTAATGCTCCAATTTCATCAGCATGATATTTCATATCTGTCGCCATAAATTTTACCTCTTCACCTTTTTTGATTGTGCCATTTATAACCTTAAAATAAGCTTCAATTCCTCTGAAAGTATTGTAAACTGAATCAAAAATCATAGCCTGTAAAGGTGCCGCAACATCTCCCTTTGGAAACGGAACCCTTTTTATAATTGCATTTAAAATATTTTCAATTCCAACTCCTGTTTTTGCACTTGCAGGTATTATCTCCTCATAAGAACAATCAATTAAATCAATGATTTGATCTTTTACAACTTCAGGCTCAGCTGACGGCAAATCAATTTTATTCAAAATTGGAATGATTTCTAAATCATGTTCTAAGGCTAAATATAGATTAGAAATTGTTTGAGCTTGAATTCCTTGAGCTGCATCAACAATAAGTAACGCTCCTTCGCAAGCAGCAATTGATCTTGACACTTCATATGAAAAGTCAACATGCCCAGGGGTGTCAATCAAATTCAAAATATAATCTTCTCCTTTATAATTATACTCCATTTGTATAGCATGACTTTTTATCGTAATTCCTCTTTCTTTTTCAAGATCCATATCATCCAAGACTTGTGCTTCTTGCTCTCTAGAAGTTATAGCACCAGTAAATTCTAATAGCCTATCTGCTAAAGTAGATTTACCATGATCAATATGTGCGATTATGCAAAAATTTCTGATTTTTTCCATGAGTTGCGAAAATACATTTTTTCACTTAATTAAACCCATGTATCACTTGTCAGTATTTTATTATATTTGTATCTCTAAGAATTTAGTTATGAGTAAAGTAGCCATAAATAGAAAAAGACATATTGCGAAAGCTATCACTTGGAATATATTAGCCATGACAACTACATTTGTTGTATTGTCTTATTTACCTCCATTTTTTGGTTTTCTTCCTATCGATAAAAGTCAAGTTGGGTGGTTAGTAATATTAGATCGAGTGTTAAAACTATGCTTTTACTATGCCCATGAAAGAGCATGGTTTTCTACTAACTGGGGGGTTAAAAAATAAACAAAAGGTTAATATTTTTTGCTTTCTTTTTTTATAATGTAATTAATGTCTATTGTCTGTTCTTTAAGTAATTTTTCCTCTATTTCCTCCTCAATTTCCCATTGGTATTTTTTTTGTTTTGGCACCTCATCTTTAAAAAATAGAGCTACAATTATTCCGGCAAAAAAACCAGACAAATGTCCTTCCCAAGAAATAGGCTGCTTAGTTGGAAGTATCCCCCATAGCATTGAGCCATATAAAAAAATTACCACTAAACTTAATGCAGATAGCCTAGGGTTTTTACTCAAAATACCACTAGCAAAAATAAATGATGCAAGTGCATAAATGATTCCGCTTGCTCCAATATGAAAAGATGGTCTGCCAATAATCCACAACCAAAATCCAGATATAAAAAATAGCCAAACAAAAACTTTATGAGCAATTTTTCTATAAACAGAAAACAATAAGCCTCCAAGTATAAGAATTGGATATGAATTGTTTAATAAATGGCTTAAATCTTTATGAATAAAAGGTGAAAGAAAAATGCCTTTTAATCCTACTGCTCTTTGAGGAAAAACCCCCAATTTTACAAAAGATAAGTCAAATTGTAGTTCAATTATTTTTACCCCCCACATTATTAACAGAAACATAAAAGGTATAAATAATATGCTAAACATTGTTTTATTTTTTGCTTTACTCATAATTAAATATAAATAGTAAAAGTAAGTAAATAATGTCTATAAATTGTATTTTTACATTTAGATGAAAAATAAAAAAAAATTATTTTTACTTGATGGATTTGCATTAATTTATAGAGCATTTTTTGCATTTGCAAAAAATCCAAGAATAAATTCGAAAGGGCTAGATACTTCAGCGATATTTGGGTTTACAAATACATTGAATGAAGTTATTCGAAAAGAACAGCCTTCACATCTTGCCGTTGTTTTTGATAGAAGTACTCCAACTAAACGACATGTTGAATATCCTGAATATAAAGCACACAGAGAAGCGATGCCAGATGGGATTAAAACTTCTCTTCCTTACATTGACAAATTACTAGAAGCCTATAATATCCCAAAACTTTACAAAGATGGCTTTGAGGCTGATGATGTAATTGGAACCTTAGCAAAAAAAGCTGAACAAGAAGGGTTTCAAACTTATATGATGACATCTGATAAAGATTTTGCACAATTAGTATCTAAAAATATTTTCATGTATCGGCCTGGCAATAAATGGCAGCCTACAACGATTTGGGGTATTCCTGAAGTACTTGAAAAATTTGATATAGAAAGGATAGAGCAGGTTATTGATTTTTTAGGCATGATGGGTGATTCTGCTGATAATATTCCTGGAATTCCAGGAATTGGAGAAAAAACTGCTCAAAAGTTTTTAAAAGAATATGGGTCCATGGAGGCTCTTTTTGCTAATTCTTATAAGTTAAAAGGCAAGATGAAAGAAAAAGTTGAAGCGTCAAAAGAGATTGGTTTGATGTGTAAAAAACTAGTTACGATTATAACAAATGTTCCAATTGAGTTTGATGAAGAAAGGTTAAGCTATACGCCAATAAATAAAGAAAAAATAAAAGCTCTTTTTGAGGAATTAGAATTTAAAACCCTTTTACAAAGAACCATTAACACAAAAGTAAATGTAAAGCCTACAATAACAGAAGAATCTGCATTTGTTAATAAAAATCAAAAAATAAATCAACCCAATCAATTTGACTTATTCTCTCAGTCTAATACAATAGTTAAAAATAAAAGTGTAGACCCTACAAATTTTAAATTGCTTACATCTAAAAATCAATTAGAAGACCTTATCTCTGAAATAAGAAAGGCCAAAAAATTATCTTTTCAATTAATTACAGACGGTACTGAGTGCTTTAATACAGAAATCACAGGCCTTTCATTTAGTTTTACTAAAAAAAATGGTTTTTATTCTACATTGACTAATGAAAATATACCAATTATTAAATCTCTATTTGAAGATAACAACTTACAAATAATAGGTTTTGATTTAAAGTCTTCTATCAAGGTTTTCTCAAATTATGGTATTACATTAAATGGGAAGCTTTTTGATGTGCAAATTGCGCATTATTTATTGCATCCTGATATGCGAAATTCTATAGATATTATTACAGAGAATTATTTAGGCATTGAATTAAAAGAAGAGAGCAGTATAATCGGTAAGTCAAAAACAAAAGTGCCATTTTCTTCACTAGCAAGTTCATTATTAACTGATTTTGCATCTGAAAAATCTTCAGCAATATATAATCTTGCTGGAAAATTTGAAACGCGAATGAAAAAGGTTGGTATTTATAATTTATTTGAAAAAATCGAACTGCCTCTTATTAAAGTGCTTGCAAAAATGGAGCTTGAAGGAATTTCTTTAAATATAGCAATGCTAAAAACCTATAGCACAGAACTTACTGTTGAAATAGAAAAAATTACTAAAAATATTTATGCTCTCGCAGAAGTAGAGTTTAATATTGCATCGCCTAAACAGATGGGGGAAATTCTTTTTGACAAAATGCAATTGAGTAAAAAGCCTAAAAAAACCAAATCAGGACAATATTCAACTTCTGAAGAAACACTTTTAAAGCTAAAAGACTCTCATCCAATAATTGAACAGATATTAACTTTTAGAGGAATAAAAAAATTATTATCTACTTACATTGATGCCTTGCCCGAATTAATAAACCCTCGCACACAACGAATTCATACAACTTTTAATCAATCGGTAGCAGCAACGGGAAGATTATCATCAGTCAATCCCAATATTCAGAATATTCCTATACGAACAGCAAGAGGGATGAAAGTTAGAGAGGCATTTATTCCAAAAGATAAAAATTTTACTTTAATGGCTGCTGATTATTCTCAGATTGAATTGCGAATTATGGCATCACTAAGTAAGGATGAAGGAATGCTTAAAGCTTTTAATAATGATATAGATATTCATGCTGTAACAGCATCAAAAGTATATAAGGTCCCACTTGAAAAAGTAGACAGAAGAATGCGTTCAAATGCCAAATCAGTTAATTTTGGAATTATATATGGAATCTCAGCTTTTGGGCTTTCTCAAAATATCGGCGTCAGCAGAAAACAAGCAAAACAAATTATTGATGATTATTTTGAGCAATTTCCAAAGGTTAAGGAGTACATGCGATTGTCTATTGAGCAAGCAAGAGAAAAACAATATGTTGAAACAATTATGGGACGTAGAAGATATCTAAAAGATATTAATTCCCGAAATTCCGTAATAAGATCTGTAGCAGAAAGAAATGCAATTAATGCTCCAATACAAGGTTCGGCTGCTGACATTATTAAAATTGCAATGATTGATGTTGATAGAGAAATGAGAAAAAGAAAAATGAAGTCAAAAATGTTACTGCAAGTACATGATGAATTAGTTTTTGATATGCATAATTCAGAAAAAGATGAATTAAAAAATCTTGTAAAAGAAAAAATGGAGCAAGCGGTTAGCTTGCAAGTTCCAGTGGTTATAGATTTAGGAGAAGGGCAGAATTGGTTAGACGCGCACTAATTTTACTTTTTCTTAAAAAGCAAATAAAGAGCTATAATTGCAATAACACCTATAAATGAAGGTCCTGCATCCTGAATATTACCAACTGGATCCCATCCTAATATTTTTTCTCCTAACAATAATTGAACTATTACGCCTAAACATAATAAAGTAAGAGCAAACACAATTATGTCTACTATTTTGTCTTGTAGTTTCTTAAAAAATGTATTCATTATATTTCTGGATTTAAATAAAAATAGCCCCACAAATGTAGGGCTATTTTATTAATTTATCAAAGGTTTATTTATTTA
>MDSW01079376.1_pt1 | contig 17576 bp, 36 predicted proteins | sample 811171 | NCBI WGS metagenome assembly MDSW01 (sample SAMN05326641, study PRJNA326480) | marine metagenome | isolation source: seawater | place: Atlantic Ocean: North West | collected 2012
ATTGAAAACATTAGAATATGTAATCAATGGATGGATGAGGACGGTATGTCTCACTTAAAAATAAAATATAATGGCACCTAAAAGAATCAAGAAGAAAAAGTCTTTAGACGCAAACAAAGATGGTAAAATCACTTTTGGTGATATTATAAAGTTGCGAAAGGCTAATGCAAAAAAGAAAAAGAAATCATGACTCCTAAAAGAATAAAACCTACTCCAGACCAATATCTTCCAGAGACCGTGCAAGACAGAATCAGAGGAGGGGGCTCTCAATCAGAGGCGGCATTTGATGATTTTAAGAACATGAATCTAAAAACTGCAACATCAGAAGAGGCGTTAAAGTTTTTTAGATATCAAGTAGCAAAAGATATGTTGGGTAAAGAAAACAAACCTTTTGTTGATGTCGGCATGAATCCAGAAAATGTTATCAAGATGGCCAAGAAGTCTCCAAGAGTAGACGACAATAAAATGATGACAGAGGTAAAGCAAAGATTTGCCGACTGGAGTGCGGATAGAAAATCAGTTCCCTCACAGTTCAGAGGGACGGGCGGAGTTGTTGTTATACAGAAAACAAAATAAAAAAAAGAAAGAGGGCATCGCCCTCTTTTTTATTTCTCAAATATCTGAAGAAACTCTCTCTTGTCTTCCGCGTATTCATTAGGTCTTACCCAGCGCACTAAATAGTTTCCCTTGTCGTATACAATAATGTTGTTGTATTCTGTATCGCGAATCTCTCTAAATGCAATCCCATCTATTTCCTCAAGAACAGAAACATCGTATACATATAGGATTTCCCCTCCCCATGGAGCGGACTCTTCAAAGTATTCAGTTCCCAAAGGAAGTAGGTCAGATGGATTGTTCTGCGCTGATAATCCGGTGAAAGCAATGAGTGCTAATACAAGCAATAACTTTTTCATATGGCATAAATAATTTTGGTTGATATAGTCAAATATAGTAATTATTTGTAATAATCAAAATTATTTTTTCATTTCTTTCAAAATGCCTACCACTTTTTCATATCTGTTTCTATCCCATGAAGTATGACAACAAGCCGCCATAGTGTCGGCGTGGCGTATAGCATGGTCCAAAGATTTAGACCTTGTCAATATTTTTGTTGCTAATTCCATTATCTTCATTTCTCATCGTGATATCACGAGATACAATATAGGGAATATGTAAATTAGCACAAAGTATCCAACTATGATTCCGATTTCGCTCTATCCATTTATTGCAAAGGCTTTGACAAAAAATGTTAAAGAGCCGGCATTGAAGCAACCACCCCCAAGAAAAAAAGATGAACCTAAACCGTGGCTACACGATATAAACTATCAGCAGTTTAAAAGAGGTATCGTACAGCCAGAAAATAGCGGAAGATTTAATTATGGAGCGAAGAACCCGCTATCGAGTGCTACGGGAGCATATCAAATACTCTACAAGCAACATGAGGACCAACTGCGGTCTGAATACGGCATTAATACAAGAGATGAGTTTGCATTATCTAAAGATGCCCAGGAAGCAATTATGGACATTCGGATAAAAAACTACGAGGATGATGCTTACGAACTATACAACGAATACAAGCCTCAATTAAAAGATAAGTTTGTTTTTACACAAGAGGATGTAATGGCCCTGGTCCACTTTGCCGGAAGACAAGGGACTCGTAAATACCTCGGTTCTATTCGTGACGGAAGGGTGCCACCAAGAATGCCAGGTACAAACCTTACTCAAGAAGAATACTTATCAAGATTTAATATTGGCCTACAAGCATTTGAGGATAGCAGTGCTGGTGAATAGCAGTTATTTCACACCCCTCAATAACACATGTCTGGCTTGGCTCATATGCGTATTCTGATGTAGCGCAAGCGGCTACGAGTAAGGCTATAGCAATAAATGCAATAACCTTTTTCATGATGTTAAGTTAATGTAAAGTAGGCAGAATGCCAAATCAACCGTATATACAAGCGCAGATTAATCGCGCTCTACCCCATATTTTTCCAGGTCTCGTTGACAAGCCTCTAATATGTTGAGGTATACCTTCTTTTTCTTTTTGGTGCGTTTGGCATTTTTGTCTGCGTAGGAAGCGATGATGTCTATAATCTTTCTGGCTTCCTCTCTTCTTCTGGCTTCGTAGTTGGTTTTCATTCTAAATTAATTTTTTCTTTGCGTATATCTCGAGAGTTCTTTTTGATATACCGAGTGCCTTGGCTGCTTCCATTTTGGTAGAATATCGCTTCAAGGCCACCTTTATCAAAAGCATTCTCCAACGATACAGATTCAAATCATCTTTCATTTAGACAATATAGTAATTTATAATAAGTTATGGAAATAATACTAACGGAAATAACTTTTCGTTGCTTATTTCGTAGAGTGGTGCCTCCACTTTCATAGTGGTGCCATCATCTCTTTTCCGGATACTACCGGCCTCGAAGAACTCTGCCTCTTTCATCAACCTGGATTTAGTTGTAAAACCACATACCCATAGGATACCGGTCTTTTTGTTGATGGAGCAGAAGACCAGCATGTCGCACGGTAGGTCTTTTTGATAGCCAACGAAGTTGTTTACATAGTGGGGCTTTGGGTCTACACTACGCGTCATTGTCTTTACATCTATACGCGTGCCTTCATACATGATATCATACCCACCATCATAGCCAGGCTCAAAAGAATATTCAAAACCGAGTGCCTTGCGTATCATGTTTTCACCAACAAGGCCGGCGTACTGTTGTTCTTTTGTACCATTGAAGTCGTGACGCTGTCCCATGTTATTATTGGAGACAAACTCCCACGCCTTCGATTTTAAATCGGTAGGTATTCTTGTGCTATTCACTTACTCCCAGGCTTAAAGTCCATTTTATCCAGACAAACTCTATAGATTTTCTATCAAGAGACTTGTCGTACAAAACGAACACGGCTGGTAAAAAGCAGATAGCACCGTACAAATACTGTATCTGGATGTTAAATGTTAGCCCTTTCATTGTCGTTTTTTATGTATGTTCAATATAGTAATTATATGTAACAATACAAACTGGGAGGTTTACATAAAAAGAAACCCCACCGAAGTGGGGTCTCAACCAAACCAAAATATCATGCTAATGCCGTAAGCATGATTCGATAAAGATAATACTATACCCAAGTTTTAGCAACAGAATAATCATATTCTTCGAACATCGCTCGTTTGAATTGCTTTTCTACATGCATCACTACATAATCTCCCAATGGGGTCAGCACATACTTACTGGCCTTCCCAATTTTAGTTTTAGGGATTATCTTCTCAATGACACCTTGCTTTTCCAACTTGTGCATGTACTGGTAGATAATTTGTTTACTGTAGTCAACCCGGATGTGTCGAAGCAAATGTGAAAGTTCGGCAGCCATGAAGTGGGGAAGCGGATGTTCTTCAATCTCTCTCTGCAAGATAATCTCATGCGCGCACAAAACCACGGTCACCAATTCTCTACGCATACGCAAATCGTCAAACGCAAAACTATCGGCGGCCTCTTTTATAGCCTTGTGAAACATTAGATACTCTCTTACCATTACATTCTCCGCATTTTCCATCACACTTTTTAGGTTCTACCGCGCAGTATTGCACATACAATCTCTTCCTTCGCAAACGCATTTCGTTTTTGCAGCAGACGGGGGTTTACTAAAGTAATCAAAATATCTGGCGTTGTGGTGTTTAGCCACTTGTTCAATAACTCTTTTTGAGTTAACTACCACACGCTTCACAATCTTCGGGGTTTAAAATGTTGCAAGCGGGTTGTTCAGCAGATTCGAGGTCCTCGACCCAAGAGTTAAAATCATCAGCCATACCATGAGACTTAAAAAAATTAGACAAAAAAAGCATGCCGTGGCATGCCAAAATAATACTACCAGTGGTTATTCTAATGACGCACGAACGCCGGAGTGTGCGGGCCAACATATGCACAGACTACATTATGCTCCATATGCTCAATGGCATCATTGATTGTAATGTCTTCATCGGTGTTGCCGCCCATAACTTCATAGAGAATGTTTACGCACTTCCAATAGTCGTAGGCAAGGTATGGCATTTCGTTCATGCGGTGAACTACGCCCAGGAAAGCCTCGTCAAAACCATCGGCAAGCAGTATAGGGTATTCGTCCCCATACATCTCGTAAACAATATCTTCAATATCTTCTCTTGTCATTGTCATAACCTCTTCAAAAATATAACAATGAATCCGTGAATGGGCAATGATTAGAGGAGTATTTTTTAAGAAGATGCGTACCATTTTGGTACACAGTGATTTGTAGTTTAATAACGGAATCCCTTGAAACCCATCATGTGGAAAAGGGTCTCGGCCAGGTGGGCTAACTTCATTCTTTTTGTCTTGAGTATGATAAAGGCATACTTTACATCCTTACCATTTTCAGCGTGCTTCTGCACCCTCTTCTTGAAGTTCTTGGTCATGCCGATATACCTTTCTTTTGGAAGATAGTAGAGCAAGAACTTACCGACATGCTCTGTAGAGCCGTGGACATCTACCTTTTTCTTGCACTCCTTACAATATCTCTGAACCCCGCTGGGTCTGCTCTTGTCTTTGTGGAAATCTGACAGAGCCTTACTTTTCTTACATTTACTACAATGCGCTCTGCTATTCAAATTCTGATAATGCACTTTCATCTAATACGGCAGTTAGGTCTCGTTGTTGCATAGTGTAGAACACTTCGCCCTCAACTTCATTCTCAAACTTCGAGTTCTTCGTGAACAACACATAGTCGCCCGCCGATACATCCAAGGTTGGCTGGTCCTTTTCCGGTATACCGATATGACGAAGTTTGCCAACATCCCAGGAAGTATTCTGCTTATAGGCATCCGGCACAATGAAGTTTCCGAATCGGGATTCCCTTTTTACCGGCTCCACAAACACCCATCCACCATTCATGTGCAGCACACCATCGCGCTTATACGCAAATATATTATAGTACTCTACCTGGTAATATTCTTTGTCTTCATGCCACACCAGGTTATCCGGAGCAATGGTCAGATAGTGAAAATACACTTCGTCTCCAACCTCAAGTTCCATCTCCAAAGTACCATTCGCATAGTGACTCGGTGTTAATAACCCTGGCACCGCTTCAACAATACCCTTTATGGATACATGATGTTGCGGCTTGAACGAGGTGTCTAAATAAATGATGGTACCCCCCTCAATTTCAATACGGTCGTTGTATTTTTGTGGTGCGCTGATAAGGACGATATCCCTGGTAGTCTTCATGAGGTCTGTTTTGTTGGTCCTCTAATATATAATTTATTTATTAACCAAGGGGCAAATCCCTTGATTCTTTCAGAAATTTTTACTAACTTCGCTATAGCCTATTAAGGTAATGTAGTTCTTCGGGCAAGCCCAAACAACATACCATTAGGCTTTTTAAAAAAAACATAACTACCCGTCAAATTGTTAGTAAGTACAAACAATTAGCCGTTTTGGTTATGCCGGACGAAAGTTAGGTGACGGGATTTACAATATGGGCGAACTGTATCCACTCCATCCGGGTGGATTTTTTTATACCCAATTGGCATCTATAGGTCCTTACCATCACATCCCTCTTACCACTCCGTTACCCCGTTCTGGGGAAGAGCCTCTATGGCCGTAATTTTCTGAAGGACATGTAGATACGGTGAAGGGCTTATGTATATACATAGGTGTCGTGTTCTTGGGATGGAAGTCAGAAACTACAACCGGGTGGGGGTCCGTTTTGCAGTCCACAATTGCATATCCTACACACACCCCCCTCCCCCCTACCCAAGAATGGTAAACGGGAAACCTTTTTGTCTGCCCGTATGAAGGTAGCAATCACTCACACCGAACACCACTTATCCCCACCTCTCCACACCGGGGGAAAATCCACTACATGTATGGTACATGATTGCGTACATATTTCACGCGCGATGAGGCCGGCTGGATGAGCCGATTGCTGGACCTAATTCGCTCACTGCTTAATGCTCTGATGTGTACCACTTTGGTACGCACTCTTCCCTTTCCCTTTATATGTACACGCGCGCATGTTGGCCCGCATTGTTGATAACGCACCAGTTCTAATTAAAATTTTTTTTGCCTCTACAACCCGCATGAACACTGGGGTTTTAAAAAAACTTTCAATTATTTTGTTGATAAGTGTTGACAATATCAGAAAAAGGTGTACATTTGAAATGTCGGAACACGACAACGCTCATTGACATTTCGGTTAACCCTCCCACGAGACCCGCACCCCGGCGCGGTTGGTGTAAGCCCATAGACCCGGATGAAGTCAGTCACATTGCACAAGGCGATGTGCCGTCCCCGAAGTTAACCGATACAGCAGATAGGTGATACCGCCACACTTGATGTGTACCATGTACGACATCGCAGAGAGTTCGCGACTCTCGTGTGGCTCTAATCAATTCAAATTATTATGAAATACATAGAAGATAGCGACTTGTTTTATGACAAGTACAAGCCAGTTTACAACCATCTTGAACATGAGCAGTTTACCCAAGGGGAGACTGCCGGAGATGATGTCGGCTCCGTGATGTACTTTGAGACATACGGAGAGGACTTGAAATTTGTAAAGGAGCATGATGACAAGTTCATTTGGACTCTGATTGAAGAGGATGACAAGCAATACATATCGCAAGGGTTTAGCCTTGTGAATGCATTGAATTATTTGATTGCATCCGTTCCTTTCAAAAAGTAACCCCAGCACACTGACGAGGCCATGGGAGGCCGAAACCGGACTACACATCCGGTATGTGTTTAACCGGTCGCAATGCCGACCACAAATCAAAGTATCATGCGTTTCATTCCCGCAACTGAAGACCAATTGTTTTCACTATCATGTGTAAGCCGTAGAGGTGGTAGCCGTACCACTGCCGGCGCAAACTTTCAAGCCAAAGAACGAGGCATCACTACCAAGGTCCGCAAGGCCACTCTTGAAATCAAGGAGAAGGTAGACGCCCAGTTCAGCAACACACGCCTTGTGTATGTGTGTGCATAGCCAACACTCTGACGATGGACATGGCAGTCCGAAACGCCCTACGGGGCGTCAGTGTTTAACCGGTGCAACAGCACCACAAATTTCATTAACATGTCTTTGTATAAAATTCATGAATTGACCAATGAACATGATTTCCGTATTGCTGAAATCAAGAAGAAACTATCTACCTATGTGGAGCAGATTGAGGAGCGTCAAGAAGCAACAAACGAGTCTCTACTGAAGTATCTCGATGAGGTGACATTACCCAAACTGAATGAGGAGGCTGACATCTATGGGCTACATGTAACGCCACGCGAAGGCCAAAAGTACACGAACCTTGTATACGATGTGAGAGTAGACGGCACGGACCGCGTTATCGGTACCATCGAAATCGGTGCATCCGAGTACTCACCAGTGAGAGTGTGCGAGAATACCAAGCGTCCCTTCGTGTACAAGTTGTTCTCGGCAGAGATGCTGGAGAAGACGGGCTGTGCCTTCCCGGGTGAATTGCTTCAAGCAGACACGCGCTACGGAAGACGCCAGTTGCACAAGACCAAAGAGGTCGTTACCTACAAGGGTCTTAACCTACCGCTCTACGCACTGGGCTATGGACCCAATGACGAGGACATCAAGGATGAGGACCGAGACAAGCGATATGTGCGCGATTTCGTGACTGATTTGCAAGCCTCAAAGTACCGCGCTATGCGTCCATACTTTCAGACCAACATATGGGCTTCAGAAAACCGCGTAATCATCACGCCAATGACCGGTAATGATTTCATGGGTGTGACCACACACAATGGCCGGACCAACTACACCAACAAGGTGATAGAGTTAGTCCAGTTCTTCGCCTCGATTGAGGAGAGCGTATTACCACTCTACATCTTCCATGCACATGGTGCGCTACAAGGTTTGGTTGAGAGCCTACATGACATCCAAATCTTGAGAGGTGATTGCGTCCGCGAAATCAAAGCCCTCGAGGATGAGAATGTATCCAGTATCAATGGCCGTGTTAGTGCTATTGAAAACGATATCAAGAGAGCGATAGAAAGCGAGGAAGGCTGGGATTGTCCCAAGTCGTACCTAACCCTTGAGCAAGTAAAAGAAGAGTACTCTTTCACCAAGGGCAAGCGCACACTTCAGAAGACTGCTCGCTCGTACTACAACAAGGCTGTCTCTTCATTGCACATGAAACTTCCGTACATGGACACCAATGAAGGGTTCAACCTCAAGTTGGTCAGATGGACCAAGTCGGGCAAGAGCGTGGAGTTGGAGATGACGCAAACCTTCCACAGCGGAAAGGCTAAACTGATGAAAGCAGAAGACCTACGCCGTATCATCGAAGGCATCGCCAGCGAGGTCGTTGAACACGAGATAATCAACGAGCGTCCGGAGTTCTTCGAGCAAGAAGAGGTACAAGCCTAATGCTAACACTCTGATGATGGCCAAGCATGGCCGAAACCCGGTTACCCCGCCGGGTCAGTGTTTAACTAAAAGTCTTAACTATGACTAAATCAGATTTCACATTCTTGTGCAACCAAGCAATGGTAGCACCGGAAGTAGCCCTGGAGAATAAGTTCGTGCGCCAGGTCCTAAAGGAAGACAAAGACAAGAACAATGTGGCCAACCAAATCAAACTGGTGGCTGTTTTATCAACCGAATTTTAATGCCGTATGAAAGTAAAAGATTTGCAAAACGATGATGGCCGTGTGTACTACTTCGATGTACTGCACACCGCAGACGGACACGATATCTACTGGCTGTACTCAAGAGGTCCGAAGGAATACAAAATGATAAACGGGACCAAGTATTCAACCACCGCCATAAACCCGGAGGAATTGTATGTCAACGAGTACTCGTTCTACGATGATTGCGAAGACATAGTCAAGCAAGGAAAGGTGTGGGTTAACTTTTCCGTACCACAAGACTACATAGACGAGTGGATGGAAGCCAAGTGTTACCCCTTCAAGGAAGGCGATACCTACTACACCATAGAAGAGTCGATGGACTCCAATTTAAGATATGAGGTAGTAGAGTCTTGCTGGGATGATGTCAGCGAGGAAATCCACGATGAGTACGGCGATGACTTGCTGTACTTTTCTCGTGAGGAAGAGGCTAAAGAATACCTATCGAAATGTACTACTTGGCCTTTGGATGGAGCATTGCACATAAATCAACCAAAAAAGGATAGAGCATGAATGTAGAAAACATCATCAAGTACGAAAGCGGTGAGATGGGCCTCGGAGAGATGGTCCAGTTCTTTGCCGACATGATTAAGAGTGGCGATGTATGGTCACTCCAAGGACACTATGGCCGTAACGCCATGGCGATTATCGAAGCCGGCATCGTAGACCGAGAAGGTAACATCGATGAGGATATGTTGAACTATTACCTTGACGAAGATGAGTAAGCGAAGAAAGCCAATTGAAATCGACATGACGCGTAAAGAGGTCATGGACACTTGGATTTGGTTACCAAGGTTGCAGTTCTGCGCGTCTCTTCTTCTTGGTAAGAAGTGGACGAAGTGTACTGAAGACCAGCAGTACGAGGTAAGAAAATATGTTTTAGAAAATTACGAAGTATGAGTGAACCAATTTTTGAAGACGGGTTCCAACTGGACCCGGAGTACATCGCATCAAAGATGCAGTACCAAGCACTAACGAAGGCAATCACCCCGGACTTTTGGGGTGACCCATACTACGCCTTCATACTATCCCAACTTGAGCCAGCCATGGTCTTTGGGGTAGACGGAGACGAGGCCTACGACAACTCGTGGGGTAAGGCACTGGAACTCGCTGGCAAATGGGGTCAGTGGGATATACTAAATCAGCAGAAGGCACCACACTACACCGAAAGGTTGTCCGGCTTGGACAGCCTCATGCTGTGGCTGGACCTTGGAATGCCTAATGTTGAGAAGGTTAACTGATGAGGCTTGAGTAGCCGAAACGCGGACTAAACATCCGCGTCTTAACCAATTTTATGTATCATGGAAAACAGAACAATTTGTTCGGTATGTGAAGAGCATATCGAAGAGCATGAGTACCACTACAACAACCTCAAGACTGGTGAGCCGGTTTGCGAGGGATGTGTGGACCACTCCTACAACTACCCTATGCTAACCTCAACGACATACCTTGAAGGCGAGGTCGAGCGGGTAATGTACAATGATACCCTTGGAGCATTCGTAGACCAGTACTTTGACATGAGCGAAGAGTCTCCTCAAAACTCACCAGTAGAAAGCGCGCAATGGGTAAGCACCAGCGCATGGCGTGGATACATGGGCTTTGATTTGAAGCCGTCATGGGTAACCTTGGAAAGTGGCTGGGCTACTGGCCGACATGATGATGTCAAGTGGAAGCATGCCTTCAACGATTTCGTTGATGAGTTGGAGGAGGGAAACTTGTACACGCATTTCCCAGTTGTCGTTGTTTCTGCACCGACATCGAATGTATTCAGCACAGCGATTGATGTGTGTGTTCGTGAGCGTGATGTCGATGCTTTTTGGGAGGCCGTAGGAGAACACTGCGGGCTGACAGCGGAAGCATTAAAGACCTCGCTATCATGAGGCGGTACTGGTGTGTGTACTCGGCATTCAATGCTGATACACTGCGGTGGGATGTTATTAAAAAGCCCAATATGTTAGTATTGCGTTCGTTTAATTGCAAAGAAGCCGCAAATTTGTATATTGCGAAACTAAAATTTAGCAAAGACTAAATGAATAAAGACACCAAAAAGCAGTGTGGCAACCGAGGCTGGCCTAGAGACCTCATCTATTCCTACACACTGCGAAGTAGGTGGGGAGGTAATTAGAGACCTGGGTAAGACACGCGCTATGAATGCCGTCCCTCGAGAACCGAACTTTACCTCCCACTTTATTCTTTTTTAAACTGGGGTGGGTGCTGACATGGTGTCCGGAGTGGTTTTGAAAGATTTGACACATACGTTAGATTAGTAACAAGAGGTTCGAATCCTCGCCCACCCCCCAAGCCTAAACCGGAGGGCATGTTCCGGTAAACCCAACGAGAGTATGTTAGATACAAAAACCTTGAAGGAGGTACTCAAGCAAGATGTCTCCTTCCACAAGTCGAGCAAAGACTTTGGTCAACTTTACCCTTACCTATTTACTGACCTCACCGCACCTAATGATTACGAGGTGGAGGAACTGGAAAAGTTTGAGGTAAACATCGATACATTCCAGTCCGTTGTAAATGTGATAGTCTACAATGCCTTGGATAAATCATCCGCTGAAATTGCCAACATCATCACCATCAACATCCGGGACCTTGGAGCAGATGCCTTCAGTGACTTGGTAATGATGGTTGACAAGGTCAAGGAGAGATACTACAAGGAACTGCGTTACGATGTATTAAAGCAAAATCAAGAAGCCGAATGACAAAGAGAGAAAAGAATATCAAGGAAATATTTAAGGACCTACGCACCCGCATTGCGGGGCTACCTTATGTGCGTAACAGCCTGGCTGTATCAGAAGTCAAGTCTTTGCAGATAATCCTGGAGGAACTGGAATCTGCGTTCAACACCCATATCGTAAGCGATGACATACATGTTTGCAACGGAGTTATTAAAAGCGCGATAGATACCTTCCACGAGCAAGGACAACTGGATGCTGAAGCAATCCAAAGTTTTCTATTGTCAGAACACCAAATAAATATAAGTTTGCCGTCATTAAAAAATAGAATACGCTACGCATATGGAGATAAAGATAACTGAATCAAGACCAGCATCACCACTGAATATTGAACTGATGTTCAATACGATTGAAGCCATCACCGGGACCACAAAGAAGGAGATACTTTCCTCATCAAGAAAGAGGAAGTGTGTGGTGGCCAGGACATACTGCGCCATCCTACTTCGCGACATGTTCAAGATGACATTCGTGGAAGCCGGTCAGATGCTCAATCGAAATCACGCTTCAATTATCCACGCCTTGAAGGCACATAAGACGGACATGAAGCACGACCCTACATACTCGTGGAGGTTCAAAGAGGTGGTAAGTATAATGGGACTGAACCATTACACACCTTTACCCCACGAGGATATTACTCGGAAGATTTCCGAGAACATGAGGAGAACATCCGTAATAAAAATTTCTGATAAGTAATGGTTATTTATCGGGATATATTAGTTATATTTGACAAACTGATGAACGATGAGGATAGATGCGGGCAAGGAACTAATCAAGATAAAGGGGGTAACCCTTTCGTTTGATGAGACCAAAGCCTTCATCATTCAGCACTACGCAGACCTATGTAGCCAGCACATCATTGGCTTTCATGGGAAGTGGATTGTTGATTGGATGTCCGTATTCAAACATGCAGAGGAAACCAAAATTTTAAATGTCGTACAATGGCTGAAAACAAACAAGCGTTAGCCGGACTATACAAGAAGTATAATCTCGGCAAAGATGACATCTTCAAGCACCGACTGGGCTTTGTCATCATCACCCGAACTGGGATTGAAAAAATTCAAATGTCTTTAGGACTTGAAGTGGAGTTCGACATCGTAAGCATGAGCGATGACCACAAGTATGTGGTCGTCAAGGCAACCGGTGTTCTGAACAATAGTGTAATACAAACCTACGGCGAAGCGTCTCCCGACAATAACAAGATGGGATACCCGGTAGCCATGGCAGAGAAGAGGGCTTTATCAAGAGTCACTCTGAAAGCGGCTGGGTTGTATGCAGAAGGAGTCTACGGAGAGGACGAGGCAGACGATTTCCGGGACCGAAAAGGTTCCAGTGAGGTCAAGGTCCAGGTCCAGGAGAAGAAGGCTTCTCCGCAACAGCAACACATAGATGGAATTATCAAGGGGGCCAAGCAAAAACTATCTGAAGGACTGGCCAACCCTATCCAAGTCATGTCTTGGTTCGAAGAGAACAAAGAGCAGATGACCGAGAACCAACGGAAAGAGATGGAGAAAATTTTATCTAACTACTAAACACTATGGGAGGGGGTGGTAACCACCATACCTTTTTACCAACGGGCATCGGGATATTGGTTAAACACACACTCATGTTAAGCCGATGCACAACCCCCTCCCTTTTTTAACTATGAGTAAAATCACATTACTTGACGGAGTAGAGTGGGACATCGCAGAACTTGAAACAAAGATGATTGACGATGGCTTCTACTACGGATACTGCGGGACTGCAACGCTGTCGAGTTCAGCCGCGAAAGACCTGGTAGATAGTCCGAGAACCTACCACAACTACATCAAATACGGAAGCACTGAAACCCCAGCAATGCTGAAGGGAAGAATGCTACATCATATGGTCCTGGAACCGGAAAGGTGTGACGATATATACATGGTAGTAGAGGTAAAGTCAAGGGCTACGAAAGCATTTAAAGAAGCAGTGGAGGAGAACCCCGGCAAGTCCGTTGTAACAAGAACGGAATGGAACGATGCCGAAAGGTTAGCCGAAGCATTGCTAAAGAACAAACATGTGGTATCTCATCTGATGGGAGCGAAGTTCGAAGTGCCAAAGATTGGTATGCTCAATGGGCTTCCCTTCCGTTGCAAGGCAGATATCCTTGTGCCTGGGTACGGATTGTTTGACATCAAAACAACCACCGACCTACGAGCATTCCCATACAGCGCAAAGAAGTACATGTACCCAATGCAGATGTACATATACACAACCATCTTCGGGCTACCATGGGAGAACAGCAAGTTCATTGTGATAGATAAATCATCATGCGATATAGGAATATACTCCGTTGATGAATCATTTATAAACCTGGGGGAACACCTACTTAACCGGGCATGTCAAACTTATATGGATTTCTTCGGCCCGGAAGCAACGGAAGAAGTTCATGAATATATAATCTACGATACACTAACATCATGATTACTGGAGAAACATTACTGACAACCGAAACTGTGATGGACGAGTTTCAAATCAAGTCCAAGTCAACACTTAATCGATATCATAAGATGGGATTGCGATACATCAAAGGCCGTCCCAATAGATATCGCAGAGAGGAAATCGAACGCTTCTTTAAAAGCATGGAGAGATGATAGATTTGATTGCAGATAGTATACGCAATCACTTTATCCTGGACCCACTACGCAAGGATAAGTTAATGAGTGATGACAACTACGAAGACTCTTCACTATTATCCGTTGTGATATTCGTTGGGCTGTGCAAACAACATGGCATTGAAGAGGAAGATATTTGTGATTATTTAGGTCTTGAACCCATAGAGTATGAGTCAAAAATCACAAGGTTCTACAGCGTGATGGACAAGATATCCGACCGCATTGAGAAGGGAACCTTGGGGAACAAGAAGGACTATACCTATCGGGCACATGTGAAGTACAACATGTGCTATAAATTCATCAGCAACCGAGCATCACAAGCAAGGGGAAAGGAACTTCATCAGTGGCGAAACCTTTTAAGAGATAATGAATGAACCCCTACGATGAAATAGGAATAAGATTGCCGGCGGGATACGAGAAGTACGATACGCTCAAAGTTAAGTGTCCCTTCTGCGCGGATGAGCGCAAGAAAAAGAACGACCGAAGCATGAGCGTATGGCCACAAGAAGGCACTTACAACTGCCACCATTGTGGTGTAAAAGGAAAAGTATCCTCAATGAAAAACTACAACAAACCAACTTTAAATGCCAACCGCCCCGACAGCAAAGTCGTTCAATGGTTTGAGTCAAGTCGAGGCATAAGTAAGGAGGCTCTCACATACTATGGAGTCACCGAGTCCATGGAATACATGCCGCAAGAAAGTAAAGAGATGAAGGTTATTAACTTCAACTACTTTGACATAGACGGCCAACCAGTCAACATAAAATACCGCAGTGCATCCAAAAGTTTTAAGATGTTTAGCGGTGGTAAGCCAATACTTTACGGGCTGAACCGAACGAAAGATATTAAGACCATCATCATAACTGAAGGCGAGATGGATTGCCTGGCCATCTACACAGCCGGATTGATGGGTGCAGTAAGCGTTCCGAATGGAGCGAACAAAGGCTCTAATAACTTGCAGTATATAGACCTATGCTGGGAGCATATTAAAAACAAGAAGATTGTGCTGGCACTGGACAATGACGAACCAGGAATGAGTTTACGCCAGGAACTTGTACGCCGGTTCACCAGTAATCCCAATGTCTTCATCGCCGAGTGGCCGGAAGACTGCAAGGATGCGAATGATGTGCTGTTAAAGCACGGCGGAGAAACCTTGTCCAAGATAATCAAAGAAGCAAAACAAATACCAGCAGAAGGCATCGTATCAATCAACGATGTCATGAAGGAACTGATACAATTAAAGAAGGGCGGTATCCCTCGAGGAGATTTGCTTGGTTACCGAAAGTTTGATGAGATATTCTCATGGAAGAAAGATGAGATGACCATCATTACCGGCGCGCCCAATGGAGGTAAGTCTGCATGGCTGGACCAGTGCATGGTGATACTTGCACAGCAAGGCTGGAAGTTTGGAATCATATCTATGGAGAAACCAAATGTGGAACTTCATGTTGCCGAACTAATACAGCGTACCATACACAAAAACTTTTGGGATGAGATAACTGAAGAAGAGATATACGCATACCGCGATTTCTTCCACGAGCATTTCAAGTTCCTGGAGGTAGATAAGAATGAGTTAAGTGTTGACCACCTCATCAAAAAAGCAGAGGAGATGGTTGGTCGATACGGCATTGATTGCTTTGTGGTTGACAACTGGTCATTCGTTGAACTGAAGATGCCCAAGTACGGAGACAGCAGAACAAACCATATCGGAGACAGCCTTACCAAGTTTAAGATATTCAAGGAGAAGTTCAAGTGCGCGGTCATGATTGTGGCACACACAAGGAAACTATCCAAAGACAGCCAGGGTAACCTGGAGGTGGCTGGCATGTACGACATTGCAGAGTCTGCTCACTTCGCAAACAAAGCGGACAACATACTTATCGTACACCGAAACTTTCAGACCGGACTGGTAGACATCTACACCAAAAGGGTTAGATGGATATACACTGGCAAGCAAGGCGTTGCTCACTTCCATTACGAGATACCTACCGGAACTTATGTCGAGGCACAAGATGAGGTAAGCAGACAAGCGATGGAAGCCGTTTCAAGTAAACCTCAATTCAGAAACTACTATGAAACGGAAAGGGATTAACCATGCAAATCAAGTGGTATGGGCCAACCGAAAGATACCAAACAAATCGGGTGGATATAAACTTGAGCAGTACGAAGAAGAGTGGGGCGATGACCTGGTAGAGATGTTAGAATTAAAAGACATTACACCGAACAAGTGGTATTTGATGCGGCCGAATGGTGAAGGAAGGGATTACCGACCAGTACACCTATCGGAACACGCGTCATACGACAGCATTGTTTCGTTTGTAAAACACGGAATGTTATATAAAAAGAAAAGCCAATGAAGACATTTGTAGAGATTGGTAGTTGCGACTTTGATACTTGCAATCCTCTTGCCCAGGATGGGTGGAGAGGTGTGATTGTAGAGCCGGTAAAGAAGTACCTCAACAACCTGGAACAGCACAGCAATGTCATCTATCTAAACATGGCTATACACAATCATGATGGATGGATGCTGTTGTACCCATACACCGATGAGCAGTGTGAAAAAGACAAAGACTATAGAGGTATGACAACATACCAACTTCGTGACGTCAAGCGTCAGTACGAGTTGGCCGTTCGTTGTATCTCATACCAAACCTTAATAAGATTGTGCGGATTTCACCGCATAGACCTTCTGAAAATTGATGCTGAAGGAATGGACTTTCTAATCCTTGAGCAAGCATTTCACCAGGGCATGCCGAAACCTATAGAGATTATTGTAGAACACAAGTACTTGGATGATGTAATGATGTGTGAGTTTTTATCCAGCCAAGGATACACCTGGCACAAAGACGAATCAAACATTTACGCAAAGACGCAAGGAGCATGAGCGGTAAAGCAAGCAGAAGAAAAGGACATGCATACGAAAGAGAAATCGTAGCGAAGTTTAAAGAGATGGGATGGGAAAACGCAGTGACCTCCCGATACGCATCCAAGATGATGGATGACATGAAGGTGGACCTGGTAAACACGGAACCATTTTACATACAATGTAAGTGTACGAAGCGTGCGCCAAACATTCGGCAGATACTAAACGATATGCCGGATACAAGTAACTACAATGTAATTACATGGAAGGTACCAAAGGACAATGACCAATATGTCATGATGAACCTTGATGACTTCTTTGAATTATTGACTATGCTCACCAAAGAAAACATAATTAAGCCATGAAAAAATGTAGCAAGTTAAACCGAAGCGATATGTGCAAAGCCTCAAGAGACTACATAGATGCTCGGCTCGAAAAGATACACACCCTTCATGCTAACCATGGGACCAACAGCAATCTTGATGCTGGGGATTCCTTTGAGGCAGAAGTGGATAAGTTAAACAATGAAATCCGGGAGTTTGCACCGGATTACTTCAAGTCAATAGCAAACGATTAATTAAACACATGTATTATGAGTGACACACTCTCAATCTCCGGGAAGGTCAAGAGCCTTGGCCAACCCAAAAACATCTCTCTAAAAAATGGAGAGACTATGACCATC
>MDSW01047206.1_pt1 | contig 17575 bp, 14 predicted proteins | sample 811171 | NCBI WGS metagenome assembly MDSW01 (sample SAMN05326641, study PRJNA326480) | marine metagenome | isolation source: seawater | place: Atlantic Ocean: North West | collected 2012
GCATTTTTTATTGCAAGAATTTTTTCTTCAGATGAAAGATTGTGTTTTTTTGAAGGTGCGCGATTAATGCTATTAGGGAATTTTTTTTTATTAGGAAGTTGTTCAGGTATACCTAATTTAATAGCATTTGCAAAATCTGTGTTTTTCATAAATCATTTTTTTTATATGGGCAATGAAGGCAATTTGAGCTACAGCAATAGCCTCGTTTTAAATGATACTTGGCAGTGAATACTATATAACCCTCTTTAGACATATAGTAATCTTCAGTTGCTAGATTAAACTTATTTAAATTTTCACGCATTTATTAAAATTAACGCTATTAGTTAATAACTAAACTATTACTAGTGCATAAAATTAATTCTTGAACTGTATTGTCCTGGAAACCTGTAATTGTATAATCATTTTGATTTATAACTCCATCGCCGTCTATATCATTGTCATTTTCATTTAAGATTCCATCTCCATCTATATCAGGATTTTCAATAGCTCGAAAACCAACAATATATACATCATAATCAATAAATGTTAACTGTCCACCTTCATTGTAATCATTGTCTTGCCATATTATCTCATCCCATAGGTCGTCAATTTCACAGAGGTAGAATGATGTTTTGTAATTTTCTAACTGAGTGTCAATATTATCTAAATCGTAATTTTTACAATAATAACAGGTTTCTTTCTTACATCCTGATAAAAAGAATAACAGTATTATTAATAGTGTATTTATTTTGAGGGCATGTTTCATTGATATTGGATTTTAATAATAATCAATTATATTGACACATTATAATTTATAATTTGTTAAAAAATTGAATTTAAATTTACCTTCTAAAATTACAAAAATAAGTAGTAATTTTTTACATCAAAAGCAAGTTGATATTTTTATTAAAAGAGATGATGTCATACATCCAATTATTTCAGGTAATAAATGGCGCAAATTAAAATATAATTTCCAAGCTGCTTCTGATGAAGGTTGTGATAAAATACTAAGTTTTGGTGGTGTATTTTCTAACCACTTACATGCTTTAAGTTATGCTTGCAATTATTTTGGTTTTGGTTCAATTGGTGTAGTAAGAGATACTCATGCAAAAAAAGAAACACCGACTTTATCTTTTTGTAAAAAAAATAAAATGAAATTATATTATTTGGATCGTAATCAGTATAGACAAAAAAAATCTATTCAAACAATTAATTTATTAAGGAAGAAATTTGGAAAATTTTATTTAATACCTGAAGGAGGAAATAATTTATTAGGAATTAAAGGTTGTCAAGAAATTTTTGATGAAATTGATATTGATTATGATTATTTATGTTCTCCAGTTGGAACTGGTTGTACAGCAGCAGGCTTAATTAAGGGTATGAAAAATAATAAAAAATTTATTGGATTTGCTCCATTTACAAAGACAATAGAGCAAAGTGAAAATATTAAAAATTTTTGTGATTTTCAATTATACAATAATTGGGAATTAATTTCTGATATTCATTTTGGTGGTTTTGGTAAAATTGATAGTAATTTAATTAAATTTGTTCGTCGTTTTAAGAGCGATTTTAATATGGAATTAGATTTAATTTATACAGGAAAATTATTTTATTCATTATTTAATATGATCAAAAACGATGCTTTTGATAAAAGAACCAAGATATTAGTTATTCACACAGGTGGTCTACAAGGATTAAATGGATTTAATTTTAGTTACTCATGAATTTAAAACTAGTTTTTATTTTTTTATTTCTTTGTTCTTTTAGTAAAGCTCAAACACCAAGAGATTACATAAAAGAATATAGTGCACTAGCTATTCATGAAATGAACCTGTATAGTATTCCAGCTAGCATCACCTTAGCACAAGGTATATTAGAATCGGGTAGTGGGACTAGTACATTAGCACTGAAAGCTAATAATCATTTTGGTATCAAATGTCATGTTCACTGGGTGGGGCCTTCTATTTATCATGATGATGATGAAAAAAATGAATGTTTTAGGAAATATCAAAATGTATCGGAATCTTATAGAGATCACTCAATCTTTTTATCTGAAAGAAGTAGATATGCATTTTTATTTGAATTGCGAAAAACTGATTACAAGGGATGGGCAAAAGGTTTGCAGAAAGCAGGTTATGCGACTAGTAAGACCTATTCAAAAAAATTAATAAACCTCATCAATGAGTATGATTTGTCAAGATATGATCAGAAAAAACTAAATCGAAAAGAACTAAATAAGCTTCAAGTAGAAGTATCTTTAGTGTCAGATTCAGAAATTTTTGAAAAAAATTATACAAAATATATTTTAGCAAAAGATGGTCAGTATTATGATGATATTGCTGAAGCAATGGATGTTTGGCTTTGGGAACTTTTAAAATATAATGAATGTGATATTGATAGAACTCTTATTGAGGGCGAGAAAGTTTACTTACAACCTAAAAGAAGGAAGGGTGTTAAACCTTACCACATTGTTCAGGAAGGAGAAAATATGTATTCGATCTCTCAGTTGCATGGTATTAAGTTAAAACAATTATATAAGAAAAATCGCATGGAGATGGGCAGCGAACCTTACGTTGGTCAAAAAATAAATCTTATTAAAAAAATTAAATTTAATTAACTTGGTAATTATATATTAAACCTTCGCTGCTACCTACAATTAAATTAATATTGTCTGATTGATCCATTTTTCCAATACTAAATTTCGTTGTACCAAAAAAAGGTTTTTGGTATAATCCCCCATGTTCATTGAATAGATAAATCAAATTCTCTGATTCATTTCTTACACCAATAACGATGGACTCATTTGTGTGGAAAATTTTTGGCTTAGAATTAGGAACTATTTTAAATATATATTCAAACTGATTTTCTTTAGATAAAAACGTTAGTTTTTTATCTTTTAACTGAATAGTATAATTATTGTTAGAAATATATTCATCTTGTTTTTTAAAATTTTGAATTTTTAATGTATCAATTTCACCGTTAAAATATATTGATATTAATTCACCTTGAGTATTTGGAACAATTAATTTACTGTCATTTAAAGATGACCCTATTATAAGATTAGTATTTTTTTTAGATCTGTAAATTTTTGATTTTAAAGGATTTCGTATTTGCCCTTTTCTATTTAATAAATAGGTTGAGCCATCTTCTTCACTAATTATAATGTAATCTTTATTAAATAATTGATAATGTTCAGGAGGCATGATAATGTTTGATGAAGTTTGTAAAAATTCCCATCCAGAAACAATCTCACCTTTATGGTTATACATGGATAGACGATTTTTCATTGGAGCTAAAATCCGATAATCTCTATTATTATCGTAATCAAAAACTGCAATTGGAGTTGTCATTGTATTTTCGCTTTTTATTGGAAAAGGATTTACATGTTTTCCATTTCTATCAATTAGGTATATAGAGTCTTTTGTATTAAATAAGTATTGTAATTTTTTATTCTTAAATGCATCAATTTGATGAATGTCTCCAATAATTGAGTTCCCAATATTTTTTTTCCATAATCGTTGGCCATTATTATTTATTAAGTAAATATTGTTTTCAATATCCTGAGTTATTATTTCTTTGTCTTGTGAGTAATGATTAACAACTATCTGTGGCTTGTAATTAGTTTCAGCATCTAAATTAACACTCCATAGGGTCGGGTTTTGAAAGGTTTGATTTTGATGTAAGAGAATTATTGAGTTGAAGAAATATTCTTTTGATGCTGTGTTTTTGGCTACAATAGAATTAAAAATCTGTTTCCATTCTTTATTGGTTTCTTGGAAGTTTAGATAAAACAATGTGTGAGATTTATTTCCTAACTTTTGATTTATTGTTTGAATAGACTTGTTTTTTCCAATTGTTTGGTTTGAGATTGTGTTGTTGATTAGTGATTTTATCTTTTTGATAGAGTTACTAAATATAATGTAATCTCCAATGGTACAAAAAAAATAATGATTCCACCCAGTTAAAATTTGATTGATCCAGTTTATGGAATTATTGTCCGATTTGAGTTTTAGTATATTGAAATTTAAATAATTATATTTTTCTGAATCAATTGAATTGTTTAAGAATTTTACAGCTTCATTGATATTGCTAGCTTTACAGACAATGTAGGATTTGTTTGCAAATTTTTCGTCATTATATGCAATATTGATTTCTTCTGGGAACCATACTTTGTCTGACAAATGATAGATGTTTTTATGTGCTCCCTTGCTAATAGTATTTATTACTTCATTTAAATCTGAATAGTTGTTAATTTGATATTTGTAAAAGCCAGTAATATGTCTTGGTAAAATATTTTCAATATTAGATTTTTTAGCATCACTATATTCACTGTTTGATAAATATGTAACTTCACCCCTGTTTGTGACTCCGTTGAGTATAATACTATTCTTAGTTAATTCTGCATCAAACCAAGACCAGGTGTCTGATTTTAGAAAAATATTTTTATGTCCGATTATCCGCTCTAATAGGGGAGTTTTAAGTATTATATTTATATCACTGTATTTGGGTAAGTTTTGACTTAATTTTTCAATTGGATCAGACTGAAAAATATCTTGATCAGATTTTAATTTTCTAATACTTTCTTCTATAAGAATCGAAGATAAACTTAATAAAAATATATTTTCATAATAAGCAAAATAAATATTTGCATGACTTTCTATGTTATTAATTTGAACACCCTCATAGTTTCTAGGTTTATTTAAACTGCTATTTATGGTCCGCATTAGTTTATGAGATTTAATTTGCATATCACTTATTGATGTAATAAATAAAAAATCAATTTTTTGTCCAATTGAGGGTCTTGCACTTAGGTATGTGTTTTGATTTAAAAAAAACTCTTCGATTTGATAGTCTTTATTGAGTTTATCTAACAAATTGAGATTTTCGTAAAAAAGTTCGGTATTCTTTAATTGTTCCCACCACTCAAAAGTTTGTATTTCTTGGTATATTTTATCAATATTATGAAACTTAATAATAAGTTCAGAATTAGTTGGGATTGCCTTAGTAATCAATTTATTAGAGTCTTTTTTCTCTAATGAGCAAGATATAATTATTGATGTGATAATGAAAATTAGATATTTTTTCATAGTTAGAGTGGTAAGGTGTATTGAGTTTCTAATAGTTTAAAACTTGTTCTGTGGTGTTTGGTAGTCCCTAATTTACAGATTTGTTTTCTATGTTCTTTGGTAGGGTAGCCTTTATTTTTTTTCCAATTATAATGAGGGTGTTTTTGATCTAGTTTTATCATTAATTGATCACGATATGTTTTTGCAATGATTGAGGCAGCAGAGATAGAGCAGTATTTTGCATCACCTTTGATTATACATTGATGCTTTATATTTTTATATGTTTTAAATCGGTTGCCATCAATTAATAATAGTTCGGGGGGGTGGTTCATTTTAGTAATAATATTATTAATGGCATCATGCATAGCATAAATCGATGCATTTAATATGTTCATTTTATCTATTTTAGCAACATTTGCTATTCCGATACTCCAAAATAAGCTTTTGTTTTTAATGAAATCAGCCATGTCATTTCGAGATTTTTCAGATAGTTTTTTTGAATCATTTAGGTTGTTATGAGAAAAATTTTTTGGCAAAACAACAGCGCCTGCTATTACTGGTCCTGCTAAAGCACCACGACCAGCCTCGTCACATCCACAAATAATATGTTTACTTTTATATTGTTTTACGTACATTTTTTTAACGTTGATTCAATAATTTTCCAAATTTCTATTGCAGATTTATCCCAGTTAAAATCTTTGACGCGCTGATCTCCCTTTTTTATTAATTCTAGTCTATATTTAGGATTTTTTTCAATTTCTAATAAAGATTTTGAAATATCTGCAATGTTGTAAGGATTTACTAATCTACTTGCATTGTTGCAAATTTCTGGCATCGCACTTGTGTTGGAGGCAATTACAGGTATAGATGCTCTCATAGCTTCAATAATTGGTAAACCAAACCCTTCAAAAAGTGATACAAAACAGAGTGCTTTAGCTGCCGATAGAATTGAAAACAATTCAGAGTCTTCAACGCGACCTAAAAAGATTACATCTTCTTTAAAAAGTAAATTTTGATATATTTTTTTTGTATTGTGATCTATCCATTTTTCTTCCCCAATAATTATTAATTTATACTTGCCTTTGAGTACTTTGTAATCATTAAATGCTAGTAACAAGTTCTTTAAATTTTTTCGTTTATGTAGACTTCCAATGAAAATAAAAAAGTCTTGATTTTGAGAGTATTTTTGTTTGATTTTTATTTGTTCAGTATAGTTTGTTTTATTAAATTTTTCAGATACACCATTGTAGACAACGCTAATTTTATTTACATTAATATTATATGTTTTCGCGATGTCTTGTTTCGAATAATTTGAAACAGTAATTATGTGATTTGATAATTGAGCATATTTTTTAAAATATGTTCTATAAAACAGACTGTGAGACCATCTCAAATCTTTTGGTCTGTGCTCAAAGTTAATGTCGTGAATTGTAGTAATTGATGGGCAAGTATTGTATCTTGGAAGAAAGCCATCTGGAGAAAAAAATATGTCTGGCTGAATTTTTCTTAGAAGACAAGGTAGTTGTATTTCTAGCCAAATATACCATAGTATAGGATGTCTTGTTTTAGGTTTTAGAACATGTGGAATTATATTCTTGCTAAATAGGAACTCGTCAGAATTGTATTGTCTGTCAAAAATAAAATGAAATTCTACTGTAGGGTTATTTTGTGTAACACGTTTTAAAATTTCAAAAGCATATCTTCCGATGCCATCCATTTTATTTTTTATTAATAATCTTGTATTGACTGCAACTCTCATGTTTTGAATTTAAGCAATTATAAATAATTATGGATATGATAATTAGATATTTTACGTTAACTTAAAAAAGTTGTAAATAAAACATCTTTTATGAAAAAGAAATTTACTTGGAATTTAATTTTAATTTTAATCCTTAATCTATTAATTAAGCCATTTTATATACTGGGTATTGATGCTGAAATAATTAATAGAGTGGGTGCTAGTGTATATGGAAATTATTTTGCATTAATTAATTTTTCTTTTTTACTTAATATAATTCTTGATCTAGGAATTACAAATTATAATATTAAAAATATTGCACAGTATCATCAATTATTAGATAAGCATTTCTCTGGAATTATTACTTTACGTATTTGTTTAGTTGTACTATATCTGTGTGCAACTTTTTTCATTGCGCTTATTCTTGGGTATGATTTTTTACAACTTAAAATATTATTATTATTAGCTTTAAATCAGTCCTTAGTGGCTTTCATCTTGTACATAAGATCGAACCTTGCAGGCTTACATCTTTTTTTAGAAGATGGTTTAATTTCTATTTTAGATAGAGTATTGTTAATAATTATTTGTTCTATTTTGCTGTGGGGGGGGATAACTGAAAATGCATTTCAAATTGAATGGTTTATCTATTCTCAGACATTAGCATATGTAATTACATTGTTAGTATGTTTTTCTTTGGTACTTAGTAAAACATCATCTTTTAGCTTTAAATGGAATTTGCCTTTCGCTGTTATTATCATTAAAAAAAGCTTGCCTTACGCATTATTAATTCTTTTAATGACTATATATTATAGAATTGACAGTATTATGTTAGAACGCATGATTAATGACAACTCAGTTCAAGCAGGAATATATGCTCAAGCTTATAGATTTTTTGAAGCATCAAATATGTTTGCTTATTTATTTGCTGCTTTGTTATTGCCAATTTTTTCTAGAATGTTAAAAAATAATGAATCGGTTTATGAATTAGTAAATTTTTCTTTTAAGATTCTTATGAGTTTTGGATTAATACTCTCTGTTTTTTGCTTTTTTTTTAGTTACGAAATAATGGATATTAGATATGCAGAAAACATCTTAGAGTCGTCTATTATATTCAAAATTTTAATGATTTGTTTTTTGTGTGTTTCTTCAACATACATCTACGGCACATTATTAACTGCAAATGGCAATTTGTTTTATTTAAATTTAGTGGCCGCTTTTGGTGTTGTTTTGAATGTTGTTTTAAATTTAATTTTAATTCCCCAGTACAATGCTATTGGCTCTGCTACGGCTAGTCTAATTACTCAGTTTCTCACAGGTCTGTTACAGATTCTGTTATGCGTGTATATATTTAGATTTTCATTGTTTTTAACCTTTGCTAGGTTATTATTTTTTGTAGTATGCTTGCTTATTTCTACATATTTTATATATAAACAAAATTATTCAATTGAAGGTAGTTTAGTATTGTACAGTCTTTGTTGCTTGTTATCGTTGTTTGTTACAAGACTTTTTAAAGTCTCTGATTTTTATTTATTGATTGAAAATAAATTTCAAATCAAATAGGTTATATTTGACATTATATTAAATAAGAGTATTATGAAAGATTCGAATTTTGATTTTATTTGGTTATTACGTTTAATTACAAGACAATATAAACTACTTATTATTATATCATTATTAACTATTTTAACTTCATCTTTAGTATCTATATTCTTAATAGAAGAAAAGTTTTCTTCTTCGGTTATTATATATCCTACTACAACCAATTCTGTCTCCCAGGCTCTATTGATTGAGCATAACCCATATAGAAAAGATATTTTAGAATTTGGTGAAGAGGAAGAGGCTGAGCAATTACTCCAAATTTTGAATAGTGATGAAATGCGAGATTCTATCATTAATAAGTTTGATTTATATAATCACTATAATATAAGTCAAAATGAAACATTTCATAAAACTATGATTCATACCCTTTATAAGGGTTCGGTTAAAATTCAAAAAACAAAATTCAACTCTATTCGAATAACAGTAATGGATAAAAATCCAATCATAGCTGCCAATATAGCTAATTCTTATCTTAGTTTAATGGATGTTGTTATTAGTCGAATAAAACATAATAGAGCAACTCAGGCATTAAGCATTTTGCAAAACAGAAAAGAATTACTCTATAAAGAAAGAAATTTAACACAAGATTCACTTCAAGAATTTAGATTAAATGGAATTATTTCTATTACTGCTCAAACTGAGCGTTTAACAGAGCAATATGCTATAGCATTAGCAGCCAATAATTTAAGTGGAGCATCACGAATTAAAAAAGAATTAGATAAATTAGCTCTACACGCAGGAAAGCACGACATGTTACTTAGAAAAAGTTATCACATTGAGGATGAACTTTCTGCGATTGAGTTTGAAGTTGATAGAGTTAGGGTTGATGCTAATTATATATTAGAAAACAAATTTATTATCAATAAAGCGTATCCATCTGATAAAAAATCTCAGCCTATTCGTTCAGTAATTGTATTAGGTTCTTTAATGTCTGTTTTATTTTTATCAATTTTATTTTTATCAATTTTAGAATCATCGATGTATCTAAAAAAATGATGAATTATTACAATCATGTAGTTGTTTTTATTTGTTCAGTAATCTATTTATTTTTTATAGCTTACTTTCTAAAAGAGAGTGTAAATTTCATTCTTTTAGCTCCTTGTTTATTAGCTATTATCTTTATGGCTATTTATAGGTTTAATTATGTCCTATATATTATATTTTTCATAACGCCTCTTTCAATTCCTATTTCTGAACTGGGTCTTGACCACTTAGGTTTAAACTTTGCTTTTCCCACTGAACCAATTTTGTTTGGTTTAATGCTATTGACGATCTGGAAATTGTCATATAATTTCAAACAATTCAGGTCTATATTTAAACATCCTATTACATTGGTTCTTCTCTTTTATTTATTTTGGATTCTTATTACCACATTCACTTCGTCAATGCCGCTAGTTTCGTTTAAGTTTTTTCTGAATAGAGTTTGGTATGTGCTACCATTGGTTTTTATGGGTGTTTTCTTATTTAAGAAACCTAATTCTATTTCTTCTTTTGTTTTATTGTATACTATTGCTTTAACAATGGTTGTTAGTTATACAATAATTAAACATGCAAATTTTTTTTTCGACAAGCATTCAGCACATTATATGATGTCACCTTTTTTTAATGATCACACTTCATATGGAGCCATGATTGCTTTTTTTTTACCTTTTAATGTTGCATTATTTTACGTTCATAAAAATACTTGGATAAGATTATTGTCATTAGTGATGTTATTGATTCTCTCAATAGGACTAATTCTTTCATTTACAAGGGCCGCTTGGATTAGTTTATTTATTGCATTTATTGTTTTTATATTTTTGAGATTAAAAATTAATAGAGTCCTACTATTTATTTCCCCTGTTGTATTATCAGTGATGTTATTATTGTTTAGTGGATCTATTATAAAAAATTTAGAAACAAATAAACAAGATAGTTCTGATAATTTAATTGAACACATTTCTTCTATGTCAAATATTTCTACTGATGCTTCTAATATGGAGAGAATTAATAGATGGAAATGTGCATTGAAAATGTTTATTGAAAAGCCATTATATGGCTGGGGTCCCGGAACGTACCAATTTCAATATAGCTCATTTCAGTTAAGTAAGGATCGAACTATAATAAGTTCAAATTTTGGAGATATGGGTAATGCTCATAGTGAGTATTTATCTGCTCTATGTGAAACAGGTTTAATAGGTTTTTTGAGTTTTTTTTCTTTAGTTTTGGTGATTGTTATTCGTGCAATAAATATGTATTATACTGCCAATAATAGAACGGATAGCATTTGGTTACTTGCTATTGTTACTGCACTAATAAGCTATTTTATTCATGGATTATTAAATAATTTCTTAGATACTGATAAGGCATCTGTGGCTATTTGGTGTTGTGTTTCTATACTTATTGCTATCGATTTACTAAACAATAAAAAACAACCAATTTGATTCTTATGTTTAGTGGTAATTTGCTTAACTTTAGTAACATAAACTAGATTTAAATATTTATGTACAGATTTATAATCACTTTTTTTCTATTGTTTTGTCAATTGATGTATGCTCAAGATTTTGGTTGTATGGATGAAATAGCTTGTAATTACGATTCTAGTGCAACTCAGTCTAATCTAATTTTTAACACTCCTCTTGCAACTGGCTCTAGTATGGTAGTAGGTATAGTAACGACATTGGAAAATAATTTAATGGTTAATGACGAGATTGGAGCTTTTTATACTAATGAGAATGGAGATTTTATTTGTGCAGGTTCATTAATTTTTTCAGGGGAAAACAATGTTATAACAATTTATGGAGATGATCCATTAACTATTTATCAGGATGGTTTTTTAGAAAATGAAACAATTTACTTTTTTATTAATCGAGAGATAGAAAACAATGTTTATGTCGTGTTTGAGACCTCTGTTGTTTTAATTGATGGTGAAGATTTTATGGTTGGTCAGCAAAATCAAATATCTAATAATTATGTTACAGAATCACAAGCTGTATCCTTAGTATTTAATGTTTCTAATTTTCAATTTGGCTGTGATTATGTAGAGCTAAATGACGATTGTAATAGTATTGATTATACTTGTGGAAGTATTGATTTTATTGATAATAATAATTTTTTAGAAGTGAATGACTTACATTTTGAAGAAGCTACCGGTGTAACAATCTCTTTCTGGATGTATGATGATAACTGGTCTTTGTCAGAAAATAATCAAAATAGTTTTGGGTACTTTTTTGACTTTGGATCTTCTCTCAATACTAGATATGTAGTTAGATGGCGTGATGATGTTAAAGGTATTCAAGCATTCTATGAGAAAAATATTGACTCAGATGGTTCTCCTAATGAATTTTTATCAGATGGTATTACGCAAAATCCAAATTTCAATCCTAATTACGGTAATTGTATTTCTAGTCCATGTTATACTTCTGAGCAGACTAGTGCAACATATATAATCCCTCCAGCTGATTACAGCAATAATCCTAATGTGTATAATTGGTGGGAATCAGGAGAATGTAATTGGAAAAATATTACGGCTGTTTTTTGTGCGAATGCAGTTAGATTATATGTTGATGGAAATATTGTGCAACAATCAATGACAAACAATTATACACCAGGACCTATTTTTTCACTAGAGGATACAGATCTTAAAATCATTGGCTCTGATCAATTTGGAACTCAGTTTTGTGATGTTAGAATCGATGAGTTTAGAGTTTGGAGTAGAGCACTTTCTAGTTTGGAAGTTATAGAAAGAATCGGGGATAATATAGATATTAATTTAAATATTTTAGCTGAACAGAACAATGCTATTGGGCAACTAGAAGGATACTGGAAGTTTGATGGTTTATCTTTAGCTAATCAAATTACAGGCGAACTCGCTGTTAATAATGAACCTGACATTATTTTTTCTACTCAACAGTATTGTAATTATAGTTGTAATAACTATGAGTATTCTGTTGTATGTACAGATAATTCAAATAATGATTGTGACGCATGTACTCCTGCAGAAGGTTGCATGGATGAAAATGCTGACAATTATGATCCTAACGCTGATATCGATAATGGTCTTTGTTTTTATTATGGTTGTATGGATGATGGTTTACATGATTTTTCATATATCCCAGGATTAGCAGCATGTAATTATGACCCAATGGCAAACGTAAATTTTATTTCCTTGGATGATTTTCAAAACCCTTGCCAATATCCAATTGTTGGCTACGATTGTGATGATAATTGTTTGTACGATTGTGATAATGATGGTATTTGTGATTGGTTACCGCATTGTTTTGATCTTTTAGGTAATCTTATTGTGACAGACCTTGTCAATAATACAACTCTTTTAGATTCGCCAGATGGTGTGCCAGATTGTTTATTATTTACTGATCCAATTCAAGTCGATAATTGTGTGCCAATTATAGATTTCGACCTTGTAAACAATATTACCCTAGAAATAGGTCCGGATAATATTCCAGATTGCTTAGATAATATTAATTATGAAGATTACTACAATCCTCTTCAGACTGACTCCGATGGTGATGGAATTGGTAATTCTTGTGATGACAATGATGCGACTACACAAATTGGATGTATAGATGATACAGCCTGCAATTTTGATATTTGGGCAGATTTTGCCTGTGATGATAATAATGGTGATGGTCTTGCAGATTGTTGTGTGTATTGTTATCTAAATGATTGTGAAAATTACCCTACTGAATACTTTGTGGAAAGTATTGGTTATGTAACAGGGCCATATGACTGCTTAGGTTATTGTGCAGATTTAAATAATGATGGAGATTATGATGATTTAGATGGTGATGATATCTGTGATATGGTTGATAATTGTCCAGATTTTTGGAATCCTAATCAATTTGATGCCGATGAAAATGGCATTGGGGATGCTTGTGAAGAAATTTTCTCTATTGATAATAGTATTCACATGCAGTATGAAATATATCCTAATCCTTTCTCAAATCATACAACAATTAGATTTAATAATCCAAATTTCCACTTAATACAAGTAGAAATTTTTAGTTTATCTGGAAAATCAGTGTATAAAGAGTCAGTTAATTCTGATGTGTTTCATTTGTCATCGTCTAGTTTCTCTATTGGTTTGTATATTATAGAAATTAATTACGACAAATTGATTGCTAGAGATGTTCTAATTGTTGAGTAGTTTACTATTTTACTCGTTCAATATAGTTTCCATTTGATGTGTCAATTTTTACTGAGTCACCTTTGTTTATAAATAAAGGAACTTTTATTTCAACACCCGTTTCAGTCTGTGCGGGTTTTAATGCATTAGTCGCTGTATTACCTTTTTCACCTGGTTCTGTGAAAGTAATTTCTAAAATCACATTGGGTGGCAATGTGCATGATAATGGCTTTTCATCTTCAGCAAGAAACATAATATCTACAGTACTTCCCTCTTTTAAATACTCTGGAGCGTTTATCATATTTTTTTGTATCGCAACTTGCTCATAATTTTTTTGATTCATAAAATGATAAGTGTCACTACCTTCTTTATATAAAAATTGATGTGCTCTATTTTCAATTCTGACAATTTCAATTTTTACTCCTGCAGTGAAAGTATTCTCTAATACTCTAGAGGTATTTAAATTTCGAATCTTTGTTCTTACAAATGCTGGTCCTTTCCCAGGTTTAACATGTTGAAATGATTCAATTTTCCATAAATCACCATTATGTTTTATGCATAGTCCATTTTTAAAATCTGATGTTGTTGCCATATTTAATAAAATCCTTTAATTATTCCTGTTTTTGATTTTCTAATAAATTTAAGAATTTCCTTTTTCTCTGACGATTCTTCTTGATTTTTTTCTAAAATTTGCATTGCCATTGAAATATTATTTCCGTCTTGAAAAATTACGCGAAATATGGCACTGATTCTATCAATAGAATCTTTGTTAAATCCATTGCGTTTTAGTCCTATACTGTTAATTCCAATAAATCTTAGGGGTTCTTTGGCAACTTTAACATATGGTGGTACATCTTTTCTAACTAATGATCCACCAGAAATCATACTATATTTTCCAATTCTACTAAATTGTTGAATGGCTGATAGACCTCCAATAATAGCAAATTCATCTATTTCTACATGCCCAGCTATTGCTACACCGTTTGCAATAATTGCATTTTTACGAATAATGCAGTCATGTGCAACATGTGAATATGCCATTAGAAAAACATCATTTTCAATAATTGTTGTATTGCGATAAGAGGTTCCTCTATTAATGGTAACACATTCTCGTATTATAACATTATCTCCAATTATTGTTGTAGTATCTTCGCCCTTAAACTTCAGATCTTGTGGAATAGCTGAAATAACAGATCCTGGAAAAATCTTGCAATTTGAACCAATTCGTGCTCCGGGATAGATCGTTACATTTGAGCCAATCCAACAGTTGTCACCAATTGTAACATTTTCATGAATGGTGGAAAAAGGATCAATTTGAACATTTTTACCGATTAAAGCATCTTTACTAATAATTACCAATTCTTTCATTTCTTTTCTTTAACAATTTTTGCCATTAATTCGGCTTCTGTGACAATTTGATCATTGATATACGCTTGTGCTTGCATGTGACATATGCCTCTTCTTATTGGAGATAGCAAATGCAGTTTAAATACTAAGGTGCAATTTGGTTCCACTTTTTGTTTAAATTTAACTTTATCAATTTTCATAAAGTATGTTAAATAGTTTTCAGGGTCTGGAACACTATTTAATGCTAGAATACCTCCAGTTTGTGCCATTGCTTCAATTTGAAGTACGCCAGGCATTACTGGTGATCCAGGAAAATGTCCTTTAAAATAATACTCATCTTTTGTTACATATTTAATTCCAGTCACTCTATTTTCTTCTAAATCTCGAATTTCATCAATAAATAAAAATGGTTCTCTGTGTGGTAGAATTTTTTTAATATCGTCTCTATCCATTAAAGGTTTCTTTTTCATGTCTATTTTGCATTTTTTTGTTAGTTGAATGAGTTTTTTAGTAAACATGGCATTTATTTTATGACCAGGTTTTTTAGCGATAATTTTACCTCGAATTTCAAAGCCAGCTAAAGCTATGTCTCCTATTAAGTCAAGTAATTTATGTTTTGCTTGTTCATTTTCAAAGTGCATTCTTTTGTCTAAAAAAACACCTTTCTTAATCTTTTCTAATCCATATGGAAGTAAATCAGCTAGCTTTCCTAATTTTTTAATGTTTGTATCTTTTTCAACAAAAACAATCCCATTGTCAATATCTCCACCTTGAATTAAATTATTATTTAATAGATAGTCTAATTCATGTAAAAAACAAAAAGTTCTAGCACTTGCAATATTTTTTTTAAAATCTGCTAAATTTTCCATTTTTGCTTTTTGTTTTCTTAACACATCTGATTGATAGTTAATATTTACCTCTATTTCTAGTTTATTATGTGGATAAAATTCAATTTTTGAATTATCTTCTTTGTTTTCAACTTTAAAATAATTAGGTATTTCAACTTGATTTTTTTTCTCACTTTGATCAATGACACCTACTTCATCAATTTTATCAACAAATAATTTAGAGCTACCATCTAAAATTGGGATTTCAGGACCATTTAATTCTATAATTAGGTTATTAATTGAACTACTAAAAACAGCGGCCAACAAGTGTTCTACGGTTTCTATTTGTATCTCATTTTCTTTTAAAACTGTTCTTCTATTTGTTTCAAATACATTATTTATGTCAGCTTTTACACATGGTTGATTATTAATGTCTGTTCGCTTAAATTTTATGCCTGTATTTACTGGGGCTGGTAATAATTGCATCTTAATAAAATGACCAGTATGTAGCCCTTTACCACTAATTACAATTTTATTTTTTATTGTTTTTTGAAACACTTATTTGTTTTTTTATGTTTTCTAATTCTTGTACAATATGGTTAAGATTTTTGAAATGAACATAGGCTTTTTGAAAAGTTTTCAAATCAAAAGCTAATGGGCCTTGAACAACTTCATTATCATCTAAATTTTTAATTACACCTGATTTCCCAGCAATTTTAACATTGTTACCAATTTTAATATGATTAGAAATTGCAACTTGGCCTCCTATCATACAGTTAGAGCCAATTTGAGAAGAACCTGCAATACCGCTTTGAGCAGCAATAATTGTATTTTTGCCTATATGTACGTTATGTCCTATTTGAATTAAATTATCTAATTTGACATTGTCTTCTATAATCGTATCATTTAGTGTGCCTCTGTCTATTGTGGTGTTTGAGCCAATTTCTACGTTATTTTCAATAATTACTTTTCCAACTTGTGGCATTTTTGATATTGTATTTTTATTTGGAACAAATCCAAAGCCATGACTGCCAATAACTACACCTGCATGAATTATACATTTTTGCCCTATTTTAGAGTTGCTGTAAATACTGACATTTGGACCGATATGGCAATCTTTTTTAATCTCTACATTATGATCAATAAATGTGTTGGGTGAAATAATACAATTGTCACCAATTATCACATCTTTTCGTATAATACAAAAGTCACCTATTGTGACATTTTTACCTATTTCTACAGATTTGTCAATATTTGACTTTTTTGATATTTCAGCACTTGTTTCATGCTCAGGTTGCAACATTTTTAGTATTTTGGAAAATTCTAACACAGGATCTTTCACAGCTATAGTTGTAGTTGTAGTGTGAATATGTTTTAAGGGTGTTATAATTAAAGACGCTTTTGTTAAGTGGAGATATTTTAGATATTTTTTGTCCGAAAGAAATGTGATGTCTCCTTTTTTAGCGTCTTTAATATTTGCAAAAGATGAGATGGCTATGTCAGGATTACCCGTAATTTTTCCGTTTATTATTCTTGCTATTTCTTTAGCCTTTAGCTCCATGTTTCAAATTAATTTATACAATCTTCAGGACAACAAATATAATGTTTAATAATATTTGAATTTTCTGTATTAACACTAAATTCTTTTTTTATTTCAGATAATCGAATTATAGTATTTGTTTTATATAGAAACTTTATTTCATTTTCCTTAAAATTATATATTTCATTTCTAATCTTTATCGGAAAAACTAAATAGTCTAGATCGTTATCAAAAATTTTTAATTTCTTACTTGCTGTTTTTCGTATTATACTTAATTTTTCATGCAGCTCTTTTCCATGTACTGATTGAATTTTAAATAATTTTCTATTAATGATAGTTTTTGATAAAATTTTA
>MDSW01038291.1_pt1 | contig 17573 bp, 12 predicted proteins | sample 811171 | NCBI WGS metagenome assembly MDSW01 (sample SAMN05326641, study PRJNA326480) | marine metagenome | isolation source: seawater | place: Atlantic Ocean: North West | collected 2012
ACGAAAGTACGAAAGTACAGTACTTTGTACGAAAGTACGAAAGTACTTTCGTACGAAGGTACTTTCGTACTTTCGAAAGTATCTATTATACGAAGGTACGAAAGTACGAAGGTACGAAAGTACAAAGTACGAAAGTACTTCCGAAAGTACTTTCGAAAGTACTTTCGTACAACGTTGTACTTTCGTATCGTACAACGAGTCAGAAAGTTTCAGAACTCCGTGATACCTCTGTTGCGGCGGAGATTTCGACCAATTGTCTGAACATCTGTAATCGAGGTGTTCCTGGTCGCAAACGGTACGCTTCCTTACCATCACCGACATTCCTGTTCTCGTGGAGGTCTTAAACCAGGTCTCTTTATTCGCGGAACAAGAAACCTGCCCCTACCGTGAACAAGAAACCTGCCCCTACCGTGATGTTTAAATCAAACTAGTTCACACCGATCCGATGGCCGACTTCGGATGTTCCCCCTGGCATTATTAACTTTATTCGTTCTTTCTCTCTAAGCTTCAGGGTTTCTGTTTATTCCTTGTGAGATTTTTGTCAGTGGAAACTTTTCGAATTCCGACGGGCTTCTTTACTTCACCTTTTTTCTGCCTCTTAGTAGTGAAAACACGTCCAGCATGCCGCTTAGACTTGATATCAAACGTAAGCTTGTGCAGCGTTCTGATAGAGTCAAAGGTGTCGAACTTCATCCGACGGAACCTTGGATCCTTGCAAACCTTTACAGCGGTAACGTCTATATCTGGAACCATATGACCAACTGTCTGGTCAAATCTTTTGAGGTGACAGAGCTACCCGTTCGTACTGCAAAGTGGGTGTTGAGGAAGTTGTGGATTATTTGCGGTTCTGATGACATGTTTGTGCGTGTCTACAACTATAACACCACCGAACTTGTGAAAGCCTTTGAGGCACATACTGATTACATTCGCTGCATATCAGTTCACCCTACCTTTCCATATATTTTAACGTGTTCTGATGACATGCTCATCAAACTCTGGGACTGGGACAAGGGCTGGGCTTGCACTCAGGTTTTCGAAGGACACTCTCATTATGTTATGCAGGCAGCATTTAATCCTAAGGACACAAATACGTTTGCGTCTGCTTCATTGGATCGTACAATAAAAGTTTGGTCCATTGGCCAGAGCTCGCCAAATTTCACTTTGGAAGGCCACGAAAAGGGTGTGAATTGCGTTGAGTACTTTGGCGGAGGAGACCGACCGTATCTCATATCTGGCGCCGATGATAAGTTTGTGAAAATATGGGATTACCAAACAAAATCGTGTGTGCAAACACTTGAGGGACATGCTCATAATGTTTCGACAGTATGTTTCCACCCTGAGCTCCCTGTGATAATCTCTGGGTCTGAGGATGGAACCCTTCGCATCTGGCACAGTACCACGTATCGCTTAGAAAATACGCTGAATTATGGTTTGGAGCGCGTCTGGGCGATCGGTGTGATGAAGGGATCTAATGCTGTATCGATAGGTTACGACGAAGGAACTGTAATGTTCAAAATTGGTCGTGAGGATCCTGTCGCTTCTATGGACTCTAGCGGCAAGATAATTTGGTCGAAGCACAATGACATCCAGACTGTCAATGTTAAGTCACTGCCAACTGACTATGACTTTCATGATGGTGACAGGCTCCCCCTCATGGTCAAAGATCTTGGTAGCTGTGATCTCTATCCTCAGAGTCTCGTGCATGGACCCAATGGACGTTTTGTTACAGCATGTGGCGACGGTGAATATATAATTTATACTGCCCTGGCATGGCGTAACAAATCTTTTGGCACTGCACTTGACTTCGGTTGGTCAGTAGACTCCTCAGAGTTCGCCGTGCGCGAGTCCCCATCAAGGATTAAAGTCTTCAACCAATTTAAAGAAAAGATCAGCTTTCGACCTCATTTTGCTGTCGAGGGTCTCTTTGGTGGCTTCTTGTTGGGCTTGCGATCAACGGATTTCATATGTTTTTACGATTGGGCGGAGTCACGCGTGATACGCCGCATCGACGTTTCTGTTAGAAATCTGTGGTGGTCAGACAGCGGAGAGTTTGTCGCCATTTCCAGCGAGTCGTCTTTTTTTGTTCTTAAATATAATGCGGCGGCCACACTAGACGCCTTCGCGAAAGATGTACTGGATGAAGAGGGTGTGGAAGATGCTTTTGAGCTTGTTGCAGAAATTGGTGAGTCTGTACGCACTGGTGTTTGGGTTGGAGACTGCTTCATATATAATAACTCAGAGTGGCGCCTGAACTACTGTGTCGGCACTGAGGTCACGACCATCTTTCACCTTGATCGGCCAATGTATATCCTTGGATATCTTGCTGCGCAGAACCGTGTATATCTTATTGACAAGGAGTTCAATGTTGTGTCGTATACTTTGCTTCTCAGTCTCCTTGAATACAAAACGTTAGTCTTGCGCGAGGAACTTGAAGCTGCCGAAGATATCCTTCCTACAATTCCCACTGACCAACACAACACTATTGCGCGGTTTCTCGAGTCCCGTAGTTTTGTCGCGGATGCTTTGCGCGTGGCCACTGATCCTGACTACAAGTTCGATCTCGCTGTGCAGCTGGGAGAACTTCATATCGCTCGTAATTTGGTTGACGAAGTGAACCCAGTAAATGCTGAAAAAAAGTGGAAACTGCTTGGGGAGCTTTCCTTATCAACTGGAGATATATATCTTGCGTCGACGTGCCTCGCAGCTTGTGGCGATCTTTCTGGCCAGCTGCTTCTTTCGTCAGCCTATGCTTCTCCCGAGTTCTTGGACCGAATTTCTACTGCGGCAGTAAAAAAAGGCAAACACAATGTGGCGTTCGTCTGCCTCTTTTTACTGAATAAAGTTGACTCTTGCATAGATCTCTTGTGCAGCACGGGGCGCTTACCCGAGGCTGCTTTTATGGCAAGGACGTATGCCCCATCCAAGGTATCGGATATCGTGGCTCTGTGGAAGAATGACCTCGCTCGAGTGAATAAGAAGGCGGCTGAGGCGCTTGCCGATCCTACTGAGTACAAGAACATGTTCCCCAACTTCGATTATGCGCTCCAAGCTGATATGCTTAATCGCAAGATGTTCAACGATGACGGCGAGCCTCCCCTGAACAATTCTGGGTTCAAAGTTGCAGGTGTGGACTACACTGCAGAGCTTGACGCGGGCGGCACGAAACGTTTAGTGGAATCTGCAGCTTGCAGTGATAATGGAGTTTCCAGTAAAGATGTTGATCTAGAACCGGAGCTGCCAACGTTTGACCTTCCTGAGCGAAATAGTGAAGGCGGCGGAGCATTGAGTGAGGATGCTGCTAATGAAGATTCTCAAGAAGAAGTTGAAGCTTCCTGAAACAAATCTGAAGAAGATTCCAAAGAGAAAGCCGGCAAAGCTTCCCAACACGAAAGTGATGAAGCTTTTCAAGACGAACCAACACGGTGAGTTGGGTACACAGAAAACATGAAATTCGAATCCTAAATACATCTTCTTGATGCCCTATTTACGTATATTATCATACCTTCGCCCGAACGAGTGTGGTTTGACACTTGCGTAGAGTTGAACTGTACATGTATGTACATGTACATGTACGTGTAATAAATAAGTTGTTTTATTTAACGGAAGTACGAAGATAATAGTAGTGTACCTTCGAAGGTAGCGCATACCGCATAGTATGCAGCAGGGATAATAACGTACAAACGTACCTTCGTATATGTTGTAATATTACTGTAAAAAATATAAGAAGATACGGAAGTACTTCCATAATTTATAGTTTAATATTCACGGAGGAGGGATAATCATCTTAAACTCCATCATTCCTGCCGTCATTTTCGCCTTCATAGCCTGTTCCTTATCGCCGTGTTTTTCTGCTTCACGACCGAGTTTCACGCTGTTGGTGTAAATCTGTATTATTTCGTTGTGCGGTATGGAGGGCATATTTTTAAAGAATATTTTTTTTTTTTATTACGTGTACTCTAGGCCCTATCTACAACGTACAAATACAAGTGTACATTTTTGTAGAACTTATTATTTACGCGAAGGTATTAGGCGGTACACGTACTGTATGCACGTGCACTGTATGTAGGGATAATAAAGTTGTTCATTCTATCTATGAATGATTATCCCTACTATAAAATTGTACGTGTAGCATCATTATTAAGGTCACGCTCCGCTAATTAAATTTCCCGTGCCAATTTGTATGCGTATTCATAATAAATTTCGTACTTTTGGCACGGGAAATTTAATTAGCGGAGCGTGACCTTAATGTACAGTACATACAGTACGTTGTACACGTACAGTACCTTCATAAATTTCGTACGGAATGAAGTACGAAAGTACGAAAGTAAGTTTACTTCCGTACGTAATAATAGGGATAGTGTACTGTACTTCCGTACACTATTTTCGGACGGAAAGATCGATAGTCTATGATAGGGCCAGTATGGGCCTAGATATTATCTCGGAGGTACACGTATCATATCTTATTCTATCTATCTTCGTACGGAACTACTTCCTCATGAAGTATTAAGCTAAGGTGTGTATTACACATATGTACTTTCGTACTAGATACGTGGATAGTCTATGTAGGTGAAATAGGTATGTAGATATGTGTTAAGTGATATGTACGGAAGTACGATATGCATTGTACGTAGCCCTATGTACAGAATGAAGTTCTTCCGGATGTACGAAAGTACTTTCGTACATTGTACGAAAGTACCTTCGTACTTCCGTAACTACTTTAAATAGCACTGCGTGTACTGTACGTGTACGCGTGTACGTCTACAGCTCTACACTATAAAGAGTAATTCATCGCAAGATCGACAAGAGTAGGGACACTCACTCCAAAGCAACGTTCTTTCCAGAATGGCGATTCATATATTTTCGTTCGAGTAATTTTGTCAATGATTGCCTTCAAAGTCACGATCAGTATGTGCTTTTCAATCAAAATAAATTGCCCTGAAAAGGTGCAACTTGCCTGGGGATTCAAACCATTTATGCTGCGCGCGAGCGGGTCGGTTGAACTAGACAGCCATCACGTGACTATATTTATACTGTACATTAACAAATATGTTTAGACTCTGACAGCAGCTGGGTGGTGTCGAACAGAAGAATAGCCTAAATACAATGTTAAATCTGTGCCCTGCGTGTAGCCGTGTACATAAAGCTGTACACGTACATGTAGGGCCTAGCCCTAGCACAGCAGAGCCTGAGCGTTTGGCTACAAATTCGCGTCCCGTTGAAATAAGGCGACACGTACATACAGCGTACGGTTTGTACTTCGTGGCTGGGCTATCCCGAGTGAGCCACACGTACAAATAAAGCTGCATACGTAGTCTATGTAGTACGGAAGTACTTCCGGAAGTACTTCCATAGTATGAAGATATCTATTATTTCCGTAGACTTGCTTGTACTTTCGTACTTGTTGATATGATTGAAATGCATGTAAAAAGTCTACGTGTACAGTACTGTAAGTCTGTAAATGCGTTTTGAAAAAGTAAAAAGAAATTAGAAAGTACTTTCGTACCTAAGTAAGGTAGTTAATTAAAAGTACGGAAGTACGGAAGTACGAAAGTACTTCCGTAGGGCTACGTGTACTTCCGCATGTACTTCCTACCTTCGTTCGTACGAAAGTACGAAAGTACCTTCGTAGCATTGTACACGTACGCAACGCGTATCAAGCAAGCAATGCATGTTTATTTTTGAGTGAGACTGTTTTGCACACGTGTACTGTACGTGTACTGTACACGAGTTTTAGTACATACGAAAGTAATTCCGTACCAAATATAAAAGAGCTACTGTACAACTACACGTACTGTACAGTACGACTTCGATTTTACAGCGATAGAATAATGATTGTTTTTTTTTGCTTTTGGGCACCTTGTTGCCTGTGCTCTGTGCACCAAACGCGGTCTAACACTATCCAGCCCATAACAACCGAGTCAAGTACTGCAAACACATCCCTCCCTAGCATTCCATACGCCATGTCGGCCAATGGGTTTCGTTGTTTGGTTGCGGTGCTGAACGAAGTTCGAAAGAATACGACCCGACTTCGTGGACATCCTTCTCTCAAAAATGATAACACGTTTGGTTTTCGTTTCCCCGGAGCTTCATGGTGAGCACTCCCTTGCCTGCTAAGCTGGCTCTAGGCCGCTTCGTCAAACAAACACCATGCCAGTAACTCTGTTTTGTTCGCCGTGTTCTTGCGCTAGCGGGCGCATTCGATGACACTCCCGTGAACTGTCCGGGAAAATAGGGTTTACGAAATTATTTAGCCCGCACGGATTTACCCGCACTATATCGAATGCCTAACTTTAATTTATTTCCACTTGTCAGCCCTGCCGTTCCGCACGGCTCTCGACTCATTTCGCTGCAGGTGGTTGCCCAGCGCATGAAGTCTGTTGGAAACATACAAAAAATAACTGCAGCCATGAAGATGGTGGCTGCTTCACGTTTGAAAGGAGCTCAAACCAAAATGGAGAAATCACGTGGCCTTGTAGAGCCAATGGTACGATTACTTGGTGATCAACCAGGTGAGCAGTCACGAAATTTACACATTTTCTGGGAGACTCAGACGCTCTTTATTTTTAGGTGTGGACGCCGAGAGGACACTGCTTGTACCAGTTTCGTCTGACAAAGGTCTTTGTGGTGGTATTAACTCGACTGTTGTCAAGTATTCGAAGGTAGTCGCTGGACTTTCTGGGGCTCAAGTGCCGTTGTTGACTATAATTGGTGAGAAAGCTCGAGGACAACTTTCTAAGGCGTATGCTGAGACACTTACGGGAGCTATAGTAGATCTGTCAAAAGTTCCACTGACGTTTGCGACTGCCTCACTTGTTAGTGATACTATCTTGAACCAGGGCGCCGGAAAACATCAGATCGTCTACAACCGTTTTCAGTCAGTGATCTCGTTCAAGCCAACTGTTGCTACCGTATACTCTTCTGGGGAATATGAGAAGGCAGCAGAGAGCGGCATGAATAACTTTGATGCTTATGAGCTTGAGGGACCTGAGCGTTCAGAATTTCTTCTTGACCTATCAGAGTTCAATATGGGTGTTGTTGTGTACAACGCATTGCTTGAAAACTCTACCTCAGAGCTTGGTTCTCGCATGCAGTCGATGGAAAATTCGACGAAAAATGCCAAAGACATGCTCGGCAAGCTTACACTTCTCTACAACCGTACTCGGCAGGCATCTATCACAACAGAACTCATAGAAATCATCTCTGGTGCATCTGCACTTGAAGGCTAAACTTCCCGGCACCGAAAATATTGATGAAAATATCAGTACCAGATGTTGACCACTGACTCTTGTATCCTCAATAATACCAACGATATTTGTGTGCCCTTCTTAGCAACTCGGTGCAAGGAATAACAACTTCCAATCTTCGTCATGACTAGAAATGTCGACTCCTAGAGGATCCTACACCCAAGCAAGAACCAGCTAGACACGCTATTTATTCCGAGAAACACCCCAGCTCCTAGTACGGCCATCTGGGATGCAAAGAAGCACCATGGGTTGGACACCTGGCTCAAACCCAGCGTCAACAACGTAATATCCTTTGCGCTCCAGTTGAAGCACATCTCCCTTTCTCAATTTGCCCAAGTCCGCGTCACCATGGGCTCGGATTTCTACTTTACTCTGCTTGTTTACAACGTCAGCAAGATTGTCTTCCTCTTCAACTTTTTTCTTCGTAATGAGATAATCGAAATCCAAAAGTTTCAGAGGAACTAGCTCATTCATGTTTGGTAGCCAGGTGAGTTTCATTTTAGTGGACTTTACGCAACCTTTTAAGTTAAGCTCAGCTTCCATGCTAACAGTTGCACCTGAGGGACCATCCTTAAATATCTTTTTAATTATACAGTTTCCCCAGTCCATCAGAGTAACTTCAACACCTTCTTCAAGCAATTCCGCATCTGCTAAATCCAGCCAAATGCGAGACATGCGGCTCGATACCTTTGTACCAGCTGAAGGATATTTCTTGTTGCGCGGAACTGACACGGACTCTGTATTTACAGGTCCATTTAGCAAAGTAACTGCAACTCGGCCCTCGTCTTCAACGGCAGTGTGTCGAGGGCAAACTGGGTCTATGATGCGTTTGTTCAACGTCCATAACTTCTCCCATTCCATCAAATTTACATTTCGGCTTGCACCTTGCATCAGGATAAATTCTTTAAGAGCCTCGATCTGCAAACCTCTACGTTTCAACCCCTGAACAGTGGGAAAACGAGGATCATTCCAGCTTTCCGCATATCCATGGTCTACAAACCACTGTAATTTTCGCTTTGACAAAGTTGTGTACACGAAATTCAACCGTGAATAGTCCCATATGTGCACTTTCCGCAAGCCCATCATATTCTGCACCCAGTGATATTGATCCTCGCGGTCACGATATTCAGAAGTTCGCAGGGCATGAGTGACTCCCAGTGTGTAGGACCAAAAAAAAATGTATGGTTTTGAAACAAAGAGGAAAGACAGTAGTGAAGGAAAAAAACTTTCGAGATGGGTTCCCTGCCTCGAGTGCATCAACAAAAGGACAGGCACAGTCATACGTAGGATAAACTTTGTGTGTTGTGCCCGTGCGGTGATGCGGAGATAGGTTGCAGCGAAAAGCAACAGGATCCCGTAGAGAACCATTATCACTTTGCATGTCCATGCGAAAACGAGCAGCACACTCTAAGCCTTTTTCATTACCGGCAATCATATCTCCCCATAAACGAAGATTATCTTCAACAGTGTTCCCACGGGCAGCAGACTCTATACGATTGATTCTTTCGTGACGCATTAGATCTAACGGAGTATCATCTATGTACATGTTTCCCTCTCGAATCAATTTTGATCCCATCTCTAAAATTTGAGAAAAAGAGTCTGACGTATATGTCACAGCATCTGGTTTAAGTCCTAGTGTCTCGCAGTCCTGCAAGATATTTTCGACGAACTCATCCCTTTCTTTGGATGGGTTGGTGTCATCAAATCGAATGATAAGCTTACCTTTGTAAAGGCGAGCAAAATACTGGTTTAAAAGTGCAGCTTTGGCATGCCCAATGTGCAAATAACCCGAGGGTTCAGGGGGAAAGCGAGTAACTACGCAGCCTTCAGTTGCGTTATCAAGATTTATTTTGAAGGAACCACCCGAGGTAGACACACAGCTCTCAATAATACCTTGGAATCTTAAAGTTTTGAGTGTTAGAAAAAACGATGCCCCATGAGCAGTGGCCACGTCGCGAAGTGTACCGTTCATCATACACGAATTAAACCAACGCAGCAAATGGCCGAGCGAGGGTCTCGTTTTTATAGCTTCCCACTGACGTGAATTCAGCAGTTGATGAAAAAAAGCCAGGTCTGCGATTGTCAGTGTACATCCAACCAAATAAGTATGACTTGAAAGATATGCGGCGACTCTCTCACAGATCTCCTGAAAGCTACCGCCACGCACAGCTGCCGAGGCCTGGTCGATCCAAAAATCTACCTGTGCGATGTTGAAACTTTCAGTCAGAAATTTCGGGAGCAACACGATCTCTTATCTTAAAAAAATAGATGAGGAACTAGGTCAGGTATATTTTTTCAGTGGCAAGCACAACGCAGCTTTCGGGAGGGACGGAAATCACCATAGTGGACGACATTATATCGCCGGCATAGAGCCCACATGCATTAGCTGATGCACGGGCAATAAATCGTAAGAGTGAAGATGTTCCCGCTATTTTAGTGCCATCTTCGAGAAGAAGGGTTGGTTCGACGTCGCCAGAGATGCCCTTATCAGGAAAAGTTGTTAAACTCACGCCGCCGATCTGGGCCGCAGCAAGCACAACTAAAGGTGTCGACTCAGAGGAATAAAGAAGCGTTGGTGAGTGAAGCATTTTATATTCCGTATTGCGGAAACGAAAGAAAGCTTCCACGTTGGTTGTGCAGCGGTGGAGAGACGTGAGTGTCCTATCCTCGAAGGTACTTCCGCGTACGAAAAAGTACGAAAGTACGAAAGTACTTTCGAAAGTACAGTACACGTGTACAGTACTTTCGTAACGGTCTACTTCCGGAAATAGATACAATACAGTACTACAGTACACGTTCACTACGTTGTACAACGTTGTACTTTCGTACATAGTACGAAGGTACATAGCTACATACACGTGTAAAGTACGAAAGTACCTTCGTATGATAAATAAACAACTATTGATAAACTTTATTTTATTTTTAAATAGCACGTGTACGTGTACTGTACGTATACACGTACTGTACGTGTACGTGTACAGCTGTACACGTGTACCTAGGCAGACCAGAATGCGGTTTTTCAGTCGCATTCAGATCGTCAGATCTGACGATGTCGACCGACCAAAGACCCGATCAAAGCGATCAGGGATTTTCCGATCAAAACTTTTGAAAAGATATTTTAATCGCAATAGCCGATCAAAAGCTTAACGCGGGTGAAAAACCGCATTCTGGTCTGCGTAGACAACAATACCTTCGTTCGTTCGCTTCGTACTTCCGTTCGAAGGTACGTGTACAACATACTGTAGACTACACGTACGTGTACTGTAGCCCTAATAAATAAAGACGAACGAACGAACGAAGGTATTCTATCTATCTATCTAGCTAGCTAGCTAGCTAGACTAGCTATCTAGCTAGGCCCTACACGTACAGTACTGTATGTATAAACTATGTATCTATTTCCGGAAGTACTTTCGAAAGTACTTCCGTACGTGTACTTCCGTGCGTGTACACGACTACCTTCGAAGGTACATGTGGTGTACGGAAGTACTTTCGTACTTCCGTACTGTACACGTACAGTACGTGTACAGCTGCTCGTGAGGCTCACAAGGGTTTCATGAATCCCGTCGTGGGGTTGCCTACTACGTGAGAGGATTGTTCGTAGTGTGGTCTGCTCGCATTTAGATCACATGTTTTGCCCGGATGGGCTAGAGCTCAGTCTTTTTGTAATCAGATACACACACATGTAGTGATGTTGTACCTTCGTACCAATCAAGATATTTCCGGAAGTACTTCGTGCGAAGCAAGTAGCCTTTGAAGATAGGTACGAAAGTACTTTATGTAGTTACGTACCGAAGTACGGAAGTACGGAATTACTTCCGTCGAAGGTACTTCCGGAAGTATTCTATACCTTCATAATGCTAATACATACGCTTTCCACTTCGGAAGTACGGAAGTACTTCCGGAAGTACGAAAGTACTTCCGTACATACAGTACACGGTGTACAACTACAACGTAGGGCTACGCCCTACAGTACGTGTACGTGGCGTAATAATACAATAGTTTATTAGTTTTTACCTTCGACAGCAGTCCTTCGACTTTATTATCATATTGTAGTTCATTGTAGACGTTTTAGTATGTACGCGCACCTCCGGAAGTACTTCCCAGCTACTTCCGTACATTCGAAAGTAAGTGTTGCTAGCTAGCTAGCTCAGTACGCTCTATTAGCTCGCTAGCTAGTTCTTTGAGGGTATGTACCAGGGGATAACTTTTAAATAGTAAATAAATAATGAGTAAGTAAAAGTTTACATAGTTTTTCGAAAGGCGAAAACTTTTGCAGGTCGAGCGAAATTAGACCGTCGATTGTGGGTTAAAACTGCGGTACTTTGAAATACTTATTTATTTACCTTTTTTTCCGGCAGTCATGTACTGTATTTACTAAGTGTCGAAGTTTTAGTAAGATATAACCCCTGGGATGTACTTGCAGTAGCTACTGGCTAGTCTATGTAGTATGTGCATTGGAGCTACTAGTTACCTTCGAAGGTAGCCAGCTAGCCACATTGAAGATAGATTACTTCCGAAACTACAACGAACGTACTTTCGAAAGTACTTTCGTACGTCCGTACAAGAAATAATTCCGTAGTGTAGATTATTTCCGGAAATATTATCCATAATATGAATCATAATAACGAACGTTGTACGGAAGTAACGGAAGTACACGTGCATAGGGCTTCGCTACCGTACAACTTTGTACGAAGAAAAGTTGTTATTTCGTTGTTATTTCGTTTTCGATATCATTTTTTCTCTAGTAGGGCTACTGTACAAGCCCTAGCCCTAATAAATGACTACCGTGTACTAACTCTGTCGCGTCAACGCTAATTCGCGGCCTAAAGAGCGTAGGCCTTCCCTATCAAAACCTAAAATGATAGGTGACTTGTATATCTTTCGGCTAATTCGCTGCTTAAAGAGCTTAGGCCTTCCCTATCAAAACCTAATTTAATAGGTGACTTGTAAATCTTTAGGGATACAGTACAGTACGAAAGTACTGCACTACAATACACGTACACGTACACGTACTGCATGCAGCCTTCGAGCTTTCGAAAGTAGATAACAAAAAAGCTGTAGGACCGACGTGTACGAAAGCAGTCCCGGAAGCGTTGCAGTTGAGACAGGAAGTCATCAAGAGGTTGTTGGTTCAGCGCAAAGTTGTCGTGCTGCATATTTCTGTGAAGCTTACCATCAGAAATTATTCAAAGTCTTTTCGTATCGTCCTCAACATGGACTCTTCCTCAGTCTGCTTCTTTCCGGGTAGCTCTGGTGTCTACTCAGCTGGGCGTGTTGTGAATACTCAGCCGAGCATCGTCGCATATCAGCATGCGTATTTGGTCGGCGCCATCGCCGGACGATCGTTAAGAGCAAGAGCCAAGGCGCGAGAGCAGTTGACGCATAGCGCGTGCGTGACAGGTTCCATTATTTCATATTTTCATTAAATTTGAAGTAGATACATGTCAGAACTTTGTTGTTTGGTGGTAACGCCTGTTTTTTCGGACTTGAACATGGGATGTTCGCTAGCGATGAGGTAGCCACTGTGTTCACGGGGGTATGTTTGTCAATTCATATTCGGCGCACTGGCTCAGCTTCTTTTTGTGCAGAACACCGGCGGGACCGGATCGTGGTCTTCTTCCGAAGGGTCATTAGAATTTACACGTGAACCTGCACCCGTGTCTTCACTTGCTATTAAAAAGCACGTTATGTGTTTGATGAGTGATACCGGAGGCGGTCATCGAGCAAGCGCGCAGGCTCTTAAAGATGGTTTCGAAATCATGTTTGGTGTGTATTGACGTTCTTCTCTGGTGATTGTGTTCAAATTTATGTTTCTTTTGCAATTTTCCTTTCAGGTGATTCTTTTGCCATACATGTAGTTGATCTATGGAGTAGTAGCTCGCCTTGGCCGCTATGTAATATGCCGAAGAGTTACTTTTTCTTGGTTAAAAACCCATGGCTTTGGCGTTTGAGCTTCAGATGTTCAGAACCAGAGATTCTTCATGAAGCACTCTTCACGGTTTACTTTCCATCTACTTATATACTTTCAAGCTCTTTTTCATCGAAGTTCGCACCATCTAGGGGTACACTGCTCTTGTCGGTAGACGCTTTGCAAAGGCGTTCCATGAGAATGAGCCAAGTTTGATAGTGAGTGTTCATCCACTGATGCAGCATGTGCCGGTAGGGATTCTCTCTGGCAAGGAAAAAAACGCAATACAGCTCGCAATATTTATTTTACTCTTTTTCTGTTTCCGAGACACTGGCTCCAGCTAAAAGTGTTAGCACGTATGAAAGCAGAATCCAGCTTTGTTGCTGCCAGAGTTCCATTTACGACTGTTGTGACGGATCTCACCCGTTGCCACAGGACCTGGTTTCACAGGGTATGTAACTCCTTCATCAAACAGACTTCTCCTCACTACGCTTTGTTTTTGTCAGCACGTTGATAAATGTTTTGTAGCCACCCAGCTCGTTGCAGCGCAGGCCATGAGTTATGGATTGGTAGCCAATCAGCTTGCATGTCATGGTCTACCGATCAGGCCAGCTTTCAACGCTGAGTCTCTTCCCAAAGTTGAACTTCGAAGACTTCTTCAGCTTGACTTGACTGCTTCAACTGTCATGCTTGTAGGCGGTGGAGAAGGCATGGGTAAACTCGAAGCCACTGCTGAAGCTCTCTCGCAAACGTCGGGTTCAGCTGTTTTATGATATGAGCATCTTACTACACGTGAACACACTTTTTTTTAAAGTAATTTGTTTCTTTTTCGGTTGGATTCTGTTCTTCGGTTGTCCCCTGGGCATCAAATTGTAGTGATATGTGGACGCAATGAGAAGCTTGCGAGAACGCTTGCTGCGAGGACATGGCCACTGAAAATGGTAATCAAGGCAAGTTCGTAACAAATATAAAGAGAAACCTTTTTTTTTTCTTAGTTTGGCAACACTAGGGCTTCGTAAACAATATGTCAGAATATATGTCCGCATGTGACTGTATCATAACAAAAGCTGGCCCGGGAACAATTGCAGAAGCCCTCATTTGCGGCCTGCCGATTCTACTTAACGGTGCGCATGGTCTTTCTGCTAAGGGCCTGAAAAAGAGAGGTTTCATGTGATTGCTGAGCGCTCTTCACAAGCACTTCTATTAGATTTTTTTGTCCTCATCCTAACTCTGATGTATCATGGGACACAGGATTTATCCCATGCCAGGAAGAAGGGAACGTTTCATTTGTTCTAGAAAATGGTGTAGGTGCTTTCAGTGAAGATCCAGTGGAAATATCTCAAATCATTTCTCGCTGGTTCAAAAGTGATGGTATCGAGTTAAATTCCATGTCTTCGAAAGCGAAATCACTTGGTAGACCTGAAGCCACTTTCAACATTGTTCGTGATCTTGCTGGTGAGTAAGTCAAGTACGAAGCCTATTTACCATTAATACTTGTGTGCACAGGAATGTCCACAACCTACTAACTTTTGATCACTTGCACAATTTTTCATACGAGCTCACAAACGTTACATGGTTTCCATGGTGTACCTTCGGAGGTATGCTTTTTAGTAGTGCCTTCGGAAATGCTTTCGGAAGTACAACATGTCCTGTTTAAAACTTTGCCAGCCCGAATCCCGGGCATTCTTGTCGGTGACTGATTAGTTTCACTTCAATACAGTGCACACATGCGTGCATGAGTTCTGTATTGCCGATACATGGGAATGACGCCGGATGTTCGTTTATAAAGTATTGTATACGATTTATGAGGTCGACACTGGCTACCGGTCAATGTTAAATCCTAGCTAGAATGGTTTTAAAACCTTGTCCTGATAAATATTACTTTCTGGGGTTCCGACGTCGCTAATTGTAAATATTGTAAAGATCGGAACCCGAGGTACAGTCCAAAAAGAATCGCGTTACATCGCGTTACACAAAGTTGACTGCCAATTAGATTTTAATGCCGCACTTATTTGTTCTGTAACATTCTCTGATGAAGTGAAAACAGGGTCCTAGTAACATGAAAATGACTGGAGGAGTAGAGTGGCAGGTGACCATACAACCTTCATATAAGTGCCCTCTGGCTTTGACAAGCATTTCATCTACAAATCTGCTCGAGACAACGTCGACTTGTTTCTAAAGTGAAGAAAAAAATCCCACCGCCTACTCCAATCCATGTCACCCGAGGTCCGACTCCTTTAAAAAGCGCCCGCCAGCCCTCCTCAGATACAACTCGAGAGAAACAGTCCGATATGCCACTATATCGAGACGTCCCAAACGATTGGCATCGCTCCTTTTTAGTGCTAGTTCTACTAATACGGCCACCTTGTGTCATGAGCCTTGCTTTCACCACGTCAAGTGGTGTGGTGACGGCGCCAGTAAGCATCCCAGCAAAAGCTCCGAAAACCGCAGCCTCGTGTTGTTTCAGTTCATTTTCCTTAGTAATGGATTTCCAAGAAAGCTTCAAATATTCGTAAGAAGTGAATTCAATGGCGTCGAATGGCAAATCCCTAAGAAGAAAGGACCCAAAACCAGCAAACAACCCACTTAAAAAACCTTCTTTTGTTACAATGCACCAAGCAGCACTGCGTGCATCTATAAAATGACCAGCCTGCATTCTAGTCTTAATCACTTCCGTTGGGACACGTATCAATGATGCTGCCAAACCACCCGATGAGGCGGCCAGCAAGTGCGCCCCAGATTTTGGGAGGTCACCCTCGCGGAGCAAAGAATATTTCAACGGCTCGTAAACAGCGAAGAAAATAGCGCTGGCTGGAACGACGCCAAGAAGATTGTTCCCGAGGCCCCTGTAAAGACTTTTCCAACTCACACGCACACCTCCCTTGGCCACCTGTAAGCGTGTCTTAATCGTGTCCAGAGGGTATAACGCGGCTTCAACAACTACTCCGGCGAAGGCTCCAGATAACATGTGGCGCAATATCTCCCCCGACTCCATGTCAAGTCCGTTTGAACTTAGAAATGTGGGTTGTTTCTGACACTCAGCCGGGTAGTTCTCCAGATAAAGAGCTCTCCAATGGCGCTGTGACAGTGCAATGTACCTAATGAGGCATTCTTTGGCACGTGAGCTGCAACTTCTCAAGTCCGATGCTGAACAAACAGGCACGGGTGCACGACTTCACGTACCTCCGGAAGTACATTGCGTATAAAAGGTGTCTAGACTACACGAAGGTAGCTAGAGCTAGCTACGAGTCGTAGCTAGCTACTTCGAAGGTACAGTACACGTAAGTCAACTTACCTTTTACGAAGGTGCCTCCGAAGGTACTTGCTTGAAGGTACGAAAGTACTTTCGTACTGTGAAAGTAAGCTTACCTTCGTAGCTAGCTATTACATGCCTTCATAGATAGAATATGTCTACAATGATATCATACACAAGTGTACCTTCGTAAGGTACAGTATTGGCAATGTACAGTACATATCAACGCGTTGTAGGCGGCAGGGGCTACGTGTACGTGTACGTGTACACTACAGCTAGCGATAGTCTATTTCCGTACTATTTGTTGATATCTTCCAATCTTCGTACAAGCCCTACCTAGTACCTAGCCTATTTATCCTCGTATTAGTCTACGAAGGTAGCAGCTACAACGTTGTACGAGCTAGCTAGCTAGTGCTACTGTACTGTAGCCCTACAACTGCCCTATCTTTCATTGTAGAACTATTGTAGCGGTAGCCCAAGTACAATAGCTACATATTCATACCTTCGTACGGAAATACGAAAGTAATTCCTAGGCGGGCTCTGATAGTAGATAGCGATAGTGTTCTTCCGAAAGTACGTTGTACTTACTGTACAACGCGTTATTACCTTCGAAGGTACGTGTACACGTACATCCGTACTTTCGGAACTACAACGTAGTACGAAAATATTTTCGAAAGTACGGAATGAAGTACAGTATGATACTTCCGTACGTGTACGTGTACTGTACTTCCGGAAGTATTTTTATCTTCGGAGATAATATTTTCGTACAGTACCTTCGAAGGTACTTCCATACGTAGCTACGGAAGTACTTTCGTACCTTAAGTTGTTTTACTTCCGCACAAACGTTTATGAAAGTACTTTCGTACTACACGAAAGTACTTTCGTACTACGAAGGTAACGTTACTTCCGTAACGTAGCTACATACTGCACGTACTACGAATGTACTCCCGGAAGTACCTTCGAAGGTACGAAGATAGAGTTATTACTGTAAGTGTAACAACTTACCTTTGAAGAAACACTATTGTACATAATGTTGCATGTACGTAGCTACGTACACTACGTGTACTGAACGAAGAAAGAATACGGAAATAGATACTTTCGTACGACGCTGTACATACAGTACAAGTTGTACTTTCGTACCTTCGAAGGTACTTTCGTACTTTCGTAC
>MDSW01046645.1_pt1 | contig 17571 bp, 16 predicted proteins | sample 811171 | NCBI WGS metagenome assembly MDSW01 (sample SAMN05326641, study PRJNA326480) | marine metagenome | isolation source: seawater | place: Atlantic Ocean: North West | collected 2012
AAAGTAACATTCTGCCAGCTCACCGTTCTGTGAGGCGTGTCTTCTCGAATTCTCAACCTGGAGTGCACCCGCGCAACCAGCTCTTCCATCCAAAACGGCTTGGGCAAATAATCCACCGCACCCAGTTGAAAAGATTTTAGCCGCGCATCAAGTTCTGTCCGGGCGGTTAAAACAATCACTGGTGTTGAGATCCGGTCACGCCATGCGGTTAAGACTTCAAACCCATCTCTCTCAGGCAAGTTCAAATCAAGAATAATCAAGTCGTATGTGTTTTTAAGAGCCAGGGCCGTTCCCTTGGAACCATCACTGGCCAGCTCAACACCATAGCCCTCTTTTTTTAAGCCACTGACCAAACCAGCCGCTACAGAAGGGTCATCTTCGATGACCAATATTTGATAGTCCACTTCACTCATATTGGCTCCAAACGTTAATCCGTCCAAGACGAACCACTCACATCTATATAGATAGCAGGAGTTTTGAGGGAAGATGGAGCGATTCCACAAAAAAAAACGCCCCCAACCCAAAAAAGGCTGGAGGCGTTTCATTTCTATTTTTCAGACAAGTTCAACAGACGTGAACTTTACTGATCAGCTTCTGATTATTCGCCCTGGCAAGCAGCCGCGAAGTCAGCGCTGATTCCACTGATGGTTGCGATGGTTGTACCGCAAGCATCTGTGTTTACAATGGCACCTGAAAGCGTGCACTGTGGGTTGGCCATGCAGGTTTCAACAAACACTGTGCGATATCCTTCGCCTTGACCCGCAGCTTCTGCTTCAGCCAGAGCCGCAGCTGTTCCAGGACAAAGAGCATTACCGTCGGCATCCAGTTCCAGTGAGCAAGTCAAGAGACCTTCACAGGCTGTACGGCATGCTTCGTTAAGCTCTACTGCGTCAGATGCGTCTGCTTCGTCAGTTGCGTCTGTCGCGTCAGTTGCGTCAGTTGCGTCAGTTGCGTCAGTTGCGTCTGTTGCGTCTGTTGCGTCAGTTGCGTCAGTTGCGTCAGTTGCGTCAGTTGCATCAGAAGCATCGGCTGCATCAGAAGCGTCGGCTGCGTCAGAAGCGTCAGAGGCATCAGCTGCGTCAGTGTGGTCATGTCCATCATGATCCTCGTCACCGCCACAGGCCCATACGCCTAGAGACATCATCACTGCAGTCGAGATTACCAAAAATAATTTGCGATTCATTTCATTCACTCCCATGAAGTTTTCTAAAGTCCCATGTGCAATGTGCGCCCGGGCGGGTTCAATTATTCAGACGTTTAAGTCTTCGTCAAATTCAATGACATTTTTTCTAAACAGATTTTCTCTATGTAAGTAAAGGGCCGACATAGGATAGGGAATTACCTTATATATATTAGGGAAGTTGATTGCTTATGGCTTTCAATATCGTTTCGTTGTTATAGTTTTACCGAGGTAGCTTTTTTATTAGTTCTCAACGCGTGCTCATTCTTTCTAGCAGCCAAGGTGAGAAACACGGAGAAATTATGGAGTTTGAATCCATCCATAGTCAGGTCGACCGCTGGTTTGCCGAGTCTTCAACCCGAATGATGTACGTTACACCGCGGGATATTGACGATGCCTTAGCGGAGCAGGATATTTTAGAGAAAAAGCACCGGCGCCCCATTCGACTCTGGGAAGTATTGGTTCTTCTGAGACGGTTAAACGTTGAGCAAGTCGACCATATTCTAGAGACTTTAGGTAAAGCCGATGCTGCAAACAGTGAATCAGAAGGATTCACCATGCTGGGACGTGTACTCGTAGAAGTCGGTTACGCGAGCTTAGACGATGTACAAGAAGCGCTGCGTACACAGCTTTCGGAGCGCGAGAGTGGCCAATGGCGAATGCTTGGACAAATCCTCATTGAAAGACGGGTCATATTAAAATCACATCTCCAGGAAGCACTCGATGTTTTGGAAATGCGCCGCAAGACCCGGCAAGTTCAATAAAGCCTATCAACGGCAACCTGCAATCCTGCTCGCGAATCTCGAACCACCGCCGCGTAGGTTTCTGGACCCATACTTATCTTCGCTTCATCCTCACGCTCTTCGATTTTACCAATGACGGCATGGGTTGAACGCAGCCCTCCAAGCCACCAACGCTTATCAGAGATATAAAGTAAATCACCTTCGTGCGCATCCAACTCTGCGGCAAGCTGCTGTGAAACTTGGACCACACAAAGTTTCCCCTCGCCCACCAGTTCTTCTTCAACATCGATCTTCACGGGTAGCGCCAAGGTAGAGGCTCGCGGTCGCCGCGGCGCATCGGAACCCTTATAACGATTCAGTGCATCGGTAATGGTTCCCCAAACAAGGCCTCGGTATTTATCGAGCGGCTCTGGCTTCGTTAAAAACATCACCACAACCGCAATAACCGTACTCACAGATAAACCAAAGAAGGCACGGATGTATTTATATTGACGGGCTCCGGATAAAATTCCATCGCCAGAATCCTGCATAGGAATACCGTGGGCAAAAGGTGTGATCACCTCAGGGGCAACAATAGATACCAAAATGCAGGCCATACCTCCGGCCAACGTCCAAGTTGCGGCTGTCGCCGTGAAGCGACGGCAAAAAACGCTAAAGAGCAAGGTAACAACCAAAGGCGGCGTCACCGCAGCGGTGAATGCCCCGTGAGCTGCGTAAATCGAATCGAACATCATGAATACGGGAACCAAAGCGATTCCCAAAAGCGTAACCCCCACGCTGGTCAATCTTGCAACCTTAAGCAAGTCCTTATCGCTGGCGTTGGGATTGATGTGCGGCGTGTAAACGTCATTAACGATAATCGCCGCAACAGCCGTAATAAGTGTATCCACCGTTGACATCAACGCAGCAGTTAACGCTGCCATGATGAGTCCAAAAAGTCCGGGTGTGGTACACAAGAATTCTGATGCAATAAAGAAAACACTCGATGGCTCCATATCCGATGGAAGTACCCCAGCGTTCTCCAATGCCTTACCGACCCAACCCCCCGATGCCACCACACAAGCAGCAATGGGCATGAGAATAACAAGAACAGCCACAGCGACTTTACGTCCCTCTTCAACCGAGCGTGCTGCCATAAAACGCATCATCACGCCCTGATTTAAGAAGTAAAACATGGCCGAGTTGGCCATGGCGTCTTGCCAAAATATACCAACTCCGTTGAAGCCTGGATCTGTATTGAAATTTGGAAATGCTTGCCGGTGACCCCGAGGTAAATTCTCCCAAAGACCGCCGAAACCTCCCAGATAGTCTGCACCCAAATAAAGAATCAATAAACCGGTCGCAAGGAGCATCACGCCCTGAAAGAGGTCGGTCATGATGACACTGGTTTGGCCGCCGGCGGTCACGTAAACCGCTGAGATCGAGGCAACCATCACTGCTGACCAAAAGATGGGCCAGCCTAAAAGCGTCTGGAGTGCTTTACCCATGGTAAAGAGATTCACGCCAACGTAACCAATGAGATAAACCAAAATCAGAGCCGTAGCCCACGCCCGCACTGTTCTATTAAAACGGCGTTCAAAATACTCGGGAATGGAAACCACACGTGAAAAATAGACAATAGGAAGCCAACCAAAGATAAACCACGGTAACCAAAACCAATCGTTTAAGTAGGTTTGACTGCTGCTTAACCCGTATTGATAAGCAACCTTCGAGTATTTAACGAAGCTGTACGAACCGATTGTTGTGGCTACCAAGCTAAATGCCACAAGCCACCAAGCAAACTTCTGACCTCCAAAGAAAAAGTCCTTGGTTGTCTTTTGAGCTCTACCGAACCACGTACCAATTCCCAAAATGATTAGAAAATAACCAACCATGATTCCGTAATCGAGCGGCGTACCTCGTACCCCGTCCTTTATACCTGAACCTTGATAATCAACAGGAGCCCGGACAGACATCTGTCCATATTGCATATATCCTTGAAGCCCCATATAGCTCGCAAAGCCAACAACCAAGATTATCAAATTGCGAAATCCCGCGCCTGAAAGTCCAACAAAACCTTGGCGCCACGAAAAACCAAGCCCACCGAGAAAGATAAGACCACCAACGAGATATTGATAAGAATAAGTATCCATAAGTTCCTCAACTAGGCTTCAGAATTGCTGACGCCCTTATAGTCCTGGGAAGAGTCGGTACTCAAGGGCAGGAAAAAGGCTCTAAAGAGAGTCAACCGCCTGAAAAAGGCGTTCTTTAGCGTACTCCCAGGAGTGCTCGGCATAGAAAGCCTGAGCTTGGACACGCTGCGTTTCTCGGCGCTCTCTCTCGCTGAGTACCTGAATGATGGCATTTGCCAATGCTACTTCATTGCCTGGTTCATAATACGCGACAGCATCATCCGAGAAATAGTGTCGAATTGCTTTAAGTCCCGGTGCCACAACAGGAATCCCCAGATAGAGATACTCCAATAGCTTTACTGGCAACATCATGTCCGTGGCTACATCCAGCCTATTCGGTATAACTCCCAGTGAAGCACCTCGAAGCATCTTGGGTATATCCCCTACCGGAAAAAACTCACCTGTCACTTGAACGACATCTTGTTGTTGCGTTTCTACAACCGCTGCTCGCACATCATCAATAGCGTCACCACTGCCATAAATATCGAACGTCGCTCCCGGAAATTTTTCCCGCACCCGAACCAATGCCCGCACGGCAACATCCAAACCAAGACGCGATGCTACGGTTCCATGATAGACCAAGCGCGGGTTTTTAATCTGCCCCTCATCCCCTGAATGCTCATCTTCACCATCGAAGACGGCGGGGTCAGGAAGGTTCAGCAAAACCGATATTCCCTTGCGAACACAGCCACGGCTGGCGAGCAATGCGCGGTGGGGTTCGTGCACGCACACAACATGATCCGCAAAGCGACAACTTAATTTCTCTTGAAGTTTTAAAACTCTCACCAACGGATGCTGATCGTCTATCCCAAACTTAGACTGATAAAGCTCCGGCATCATATCGTGAACATCCAAGATGATTTTCGCGCCACTTAACTTTGCCAGGGCACCCGCAAACACAATGAAATCGGGCATCGTATGAAAATAGATAACATCGTAACGCTCTCGTATGTGATTGCGTGTGACCTGCAGAAGGGCTTTAAACCAAAACTGAATATAGCTCTTAAGGTATTGCCCTTTGGCCCCACCACGGTAACGACCCAGCGACAGTGGCGATAAATGAACGCCTTGAATCAGTTCTGGGCCCGTCGGCGTATCCGCCTCCAATGAGAGAAAATCGACGTGATCGCCTCTAGCCGCCAGTGCTTCAGCAGTTCGCCTGGGACGAGCATCGGTGTGGTAGTGGGTATAAGCCACCATGCAAATTCTTCGGGTCATTTCGAAAGCGATACCCTAAGAATTACAATTGCACCAGAGCACGTATCGATATTTTCATTTATGTGGTAGTCAGTGCCCAGCAACAATTTAAAGGGCTCTAACCATGCAATACCTGCACACAATGATTCGGGTCTTCGACCTAGACAAATCACTTGAATTCTTCGTTACGCACCTGGGTTTGGTCGAAACGCGCCGTAAAGATGTGGAAAAGGGCCGATTTACCTTGGTTTTTCTGGCCACCGAGCCTGGCGCTCCAGAAATTGAGCTCACCCATAACTGGGACGAAGAAAAACCATATTCCGGAGGCCGCAACTTTGGGCATCTGGCCTACGCAGTGGATGACATCTACGCCCTATGTCAAAAACTACAAGATGCCGGTATCACCATCCTCAGGCCACCTCGTGATGGGCGCATGGCATTTGTCCGTTCACCCGATGATATTTCAGTAGAACTGCTTCAAAAAGGTGAGGCACTGCCCCTCCAAGAGCCGTGGCTATCCATGCCCAGTCAGGGCAGCTGGTAAATCACTGAGTGGTTCGATGCCCACTCTGCGAAGCAACCCGCACAAAGCCATCAAGGGTAAGCCAACAATAGCGGACTCATCGCATCCCTGAATCTCTTCAAACAAAGCAATCCCTAGGCCTTCAATCATATAGGCCCCAGCACAACCAATGGGATTATCAATCTTTATGTAGTGACTGATTTGATCTGCCGTCAGCTCTTTGACCTTCAACCGGACCGTAGTCATGGATGTATGCTCGGTGCCATCGCGAGCCGAAACCAAAACAACAGCTGTATGCAATGCATGCCACTTACCGGAAAGCTGGGACAAACGCTCCGCCGCTTCGGACACATTCGCAGGCTTATGCAGCCGATGTCCTTCCAAGTCGGCGACCTGATCGGATCCTATCACCCAGCCCGTCTCTAAACCTCCAGCCGCCGCCCGCGCTTTACCCAAAGCACAGGCTAACGCTGCTTGTTCGGGGGTGACGCCCGTGACACTCAACTCATCGAAATCCGGTGCCAGCTGGGTAAAGCTCAACCCCAAACGCTTGAGCATTGCAGCTCGCCATTTTGAAGTGCTGGCAAGGACCAGAGGCTCGACCATACAACACGTCTCCAAGCTAAATGCCTATCGGCAATATTTTCAAAAATTGGCCTACCAAAAATAGTAGAGATTAAAGGCCAGGATTTTAACCACTGCCGGATCACTTTGACGTACCGGATCGGTTGGCTGCGCATCAATCGCTTCCAATCTTGGAAGACCCAACAATGCGTAATAAGTCAGACCCAACTGCAGATCATCGCGACCCGTGTAGTAGGATCCAATTCCAATGCGGTGGCTTACCCGGCTATCGGTTGTCGGAAAAGGGTTATCCGCCAATCGGCCATAGGTCATTTTGTACTCAACTGCGAATGCCGCGGGCAATCCCTGATCCCGAAAGTCGTATTCAGCACTCCCAGCCAACGCTACCCGCAGATACTCCGTGGTTACTGCATCACCTATGGCCGATTGCCCCGGATCCGAATCTTGACTGCTCCACGCCACATCGAAAGAAGCCTGAAAAGCTAAGGCTGCATCCCATGCATAAGCCATTAATAAACTACCACCCGCAGACATTTCTGTGGTCACTTCTAGAAAGGAATCTTGCGCCGTAGTTTTTAAAACTTCATCGTTTGTCGCTTGCTCATCGAGTTGCCGCGCTCCGTCTACAAAAGCCAAGACAGAATAATTACGAGAACTGGTATACGAAAACCATGGTCGCGTTGATACTTGCAAACCCATCTGCTCATCGCGGAAGATTTGCAAGGTCGCTCCCACGACCCCTCCAATTTGATAAGAGGCACCTCGAAACAACAAGTCAGGTGCTTCTGGACCATGTTGAATGCGCATCACCGCAGCAAGGTCAACCGCCATCAGCTTTGAAAGTTTCAACGAGAAGCCGAGTAGCTCTCCCAAGCCTTCTGTCTCAATGCCAATGGCCTCATCCGCATCCTTGAGCTTAGCAAAACTTGAGATATCCAAGCTGAAGACCGTCTGCTCGAAATTAAACGAAGACATAATCAATGCCGAACGCTGAGAACCGAGATTTAGAAAGCGGTGCCCAGCGAACACGCGATCTGCGCCAACCTGTTCAGGCGCTTTCGGCTTGGGCTCTTGTTTTAAGCTACATTGTGGTTTTTCAACCGTGAGCAACCGGGTGTTGGTTGAGGTTTCGGGTTCGTCCTCGTCCAGCTCCGGAGCAGGCACCACTGGAGATGCTTCAGAACTAACCTCTTCGGTCTTCTCTGGCTCGGACCCTGATTCAGCTTTGACTTCCTGAGCCCCAACCGGAGTTCCAAAAAGAACCAAACCAACGACCACGAGAATCATCTGTGAGAAATATCTATTCATTCTTTATTCTAACACCCTATTCCGGCACCGGTAACTTTAATGTGAAAACCGTTTTCAGTGCACTGGAATCAACTCTAATATCACCGCCATTTTTCCTAAGAAGCTTACGACAAACATAGAGACCGATCCCGCTTCCTTTGGCTCCTTTGGTCGAAAAATTCCTCTCAAAGATCCGTTCCGCCACCCGTAGAGGAATGGCTGGCCCATTGTTTTCAACCTGAAGGGTAAGCATGCCATCCTCTGCTTGCCCCAAAGAGACAGTCAGTGACTTTTCAGCATGTGGGCTTTCCTCTAGCGCATCGTAAGCATTGCCTAAGAGATTTAGAACAACTTGATGCAAGTCCGAGGAACAAGCCCCCGCTAACACGGGGCCTGAGCAATGAAACTGATAACCGATATTGCGAAGTTCCAGTTTCTTAGCAAGAAGGCGATGACAGCTCTCAACCACCATCGCCAAATCACAGACTTGAATATCCTGACTCTCCCTTGAGTAGTTCAAGACACTTCCAAGTAATCCGTTTGCATGCCCAGCCGTTGTATTCATCATCAACAAGCGCCGTGACAAAGCGATGATGTGATTGAGCAAGACCATTTGTGCCAATTCAAATTTCGAAAGCTTCTCCATCAACGTATCAAGTAAAGAATCATCGGCCGCCAATCCGGCCATAAATTCTCGCAACTCATCGAAAACGCCAGCTGTGCCTTGATGCTCTAGTTCTATATTCTGCCACCGCTCTAAACGTTGACTCGCAATTCCACCCGCTACCCTTGGTTCAAACAGAACCGGGCCGAGATCTGGCCAACGCGAATCAGTATGCGCAAAAAATGAGAGAATTTCGCCGACCCGATCTTGCTCAACCGCCATTCCCAATATGGACGCATTGTTTAGGTTTTTGATTTCATGGGAAAGCTCACCCATCATTTCACCAATTTGAACCAATTTTTCCTGCTTCACCAAGACTTCACTTTGAATGGCGTTTTCGCGCTGTATCCGACCGAAATGCGCGGCAAGTCCCAAGGAGAGCAGGATGAGATTGAGCGCTGACGCGATTTTCATAGGGAGAACCGGGGGTACACCCAGACTTATAAAACCCAAATGCATAAAAATGGAGACCGTGGCACCAATAGCCACCCAAACCCATGCCCAAATAAAATTCCACGCATCTGGGTGGTGAGTCGTCCGAAGCACAACAGCTGCCCAGACAACCGCCGGAATCACCAAGGTTACCACAATGAGAGCGATTGGAACTCCAATAACGGAAGGCAACACCGCCGCTAAAACAACTGCAAAAGCGTTCAAACCAAAACAAAACTTGAGATATCGAACCAAGCCAAGAGATAAATGTTCTTCACCAATATAGTTTAAGATGAATCGCGCAACACTCATCCCAATCCAGGCAACGAATCCTCCCATGACACGATTGGCAACAACGGGCATCCCGGGCAATAAAAACTGCGCGCAATAACCATCTACAACCGCCATGAGCCCCAGCAGCCCCAATCCATAGGCAACATAATCCAGAAACGCCGCATGCCGCATAGATGCAAAAATGAAGAAATTATAGACGATAGCTAGAAAAAGCATTCCGAAGAAGATGCCGGAAAAGAGTTGTTCTCGGTGTACCGACTCTGTAAGCACCTTGGGCTTGTACGCGGTCAACTTGCAACTGGAATACCCGGGGCGAAATAAGACGAAGATAGATTTTGTTTCACCCGGTTCAAACTGAAGTTCAAAAGCAAAACGCTCGTACTTAATCTCACGATGAGCAAAAGGAAGTGTATCGCCCCCGCTTTTCATCGTGTAGTGACCAAAAGCATCAGGAATATGAATCTCAAATAGGTCAATCAATGGGTCTGCTATTTCAAGGACCCACTTCGCTCGCCGGTCTAGAGAATTTTTCAAATTTACACGCACCCAAATGGCGTAGTCATTAAACCCAAAGTTTTCAGCCAACGAAGAAAACGACTCAAAACGCTTTTGGTTTTCGGGTAGAATGACCTCTTCTATCGTTAAAACCGACGGGTCCTCCCAATAAAACCCCATGGCGCTGACTTCATGTATCCCGGAGGCAGGGTCCAGCTCGTAAACAGGGCCGGCGCTTATCATGCCAGCGGCTATGAAATAGATAACGGATGTGAGTCCCATCAGCCCGTTTCCTTCAAGAGTAATTCTTTTTAAATCATAGGGGATCTTCGGGTAAGTCAAAAGTGAGTGATTCATCTGACACAAACCTACAGCTCTTGTTCACCCCCTCATACATGCTAAAGAGAAGCTCTAGGAGGCACTATGGCAGGGTTGGGACATAATCGAGTCATTATAGATGTAGACAATCACTTTATGGGCGTCGTTAAGTTCATTCGTGACCACATCAACAGCAAAACCGGTGACCAATCGGCAGACATCGAAACAACGATGAAACTTCTTATGATGAGAGGCATCAACGATCTCATTAAAGGCCAAGCGAAAGTTGATAAAGACTTTGCTGAAGCCCTATCCAAAAAAGTCGGGGCTTAATCTTTTAACGCGTCGTCGAAGACGCAAAACGAATATGCATGTGGTCTAAATGGTCGGCTGCGTTCTTGCCAGCATAACCCACGATCCTCTCCACCCAAACGACACCTTCTTGGTTCTCGCCTGACTCTTGACCAAATTTTAAAAGTAAATCCTTCAGACAAGGTTCAAGAAATATTCGTTCGACGCGGCGATGAGGATTTTCCCGCAGTGCCATCAAAGTGGCCCAGTTTCTTTTGACATCCAGAATATGTCCACGATTATTTTTATGAGTGCTGCAGCTGTATTTAAGGCTGTAGCCAATATCAGAATAGGACACTCCATTGGGCACATAAACACCGCTGGGGTGCTTGCCCAGGAGAAGCAAATCAACATCGTTGCCTCTCTTGTGACTTAAATGACCTCGAATCTGGCCACCATGCCGGTGACTCACATCCAGATACGCCAAATAACTTCCCGGATATTCTTGCTGAAGGGCTCGGGCGGTGAAAACAAGAGCGTCGTAAACATCACTCTCTCCATAGGTTCGTCCCGCTGCCCAAAACATGAAGTTCTGAGATATGACCCCACTGTAGCTGAGTGGGAAAAGTCTCCATCCAGGTTCCGTTGGAGCAAGTTGGCGAAGAAGCGGCAAACCTAAAAGAACAATGAGAAAAAGAGCAACGGACCATTTTAAAAGCCGGAGCCACAAGGCACTTATCCTTGCGAGTCCGGCTTCCAAAATACTTCCTAAAAATTCCATTTAAGCTTCTTACTGCCTACCAGTTAAACTGGTTCAGTTCATATTGAACCCTTGGCAATCAGCTGCTCAAAGGAATCAATTATTTTTTGCGTAATCGAGAATGGTTTGCTCGATAATTTCACAACATGCTGCCAACTCTTCTTCTGTAATTGTAAGAGGCGGCGCAAAACGGATGATATTTCCGTGAGTAGGCTTAGCCAGTAGACCATTGTCTTTCATTTTAACACAAAGGTCCCAAGCAGTTGTGCTCTCAGGGGTATCATTAATAAGCAGTGCGTTTAGAAGACCACGTCCTCGAACACCATTGACCAGTTCGCAACGCTCGACCAATTGGCCCATGCGTTCACGGAATGCTTCACCCAATGTGAATGCATTTTCGGTCATTTTTTCTTCTTTAAGAACTTCCAGTGCTGTTACCGCTACTTTACAAGCAAGCGGGTTACCACCGTAAGTTGAACCGTGTTGTCCTGGCTTGATGGTCAACATGATTTCATCATCGGCCAAAACAGCTGATACAGGCATTGCTCCACCTGAAAGCGCTTTACCCAGAATGAGAATATCCGGCTTCACATTGTCGTAATCACTCGCCAGGAGTTTACCTGTTCGACCAATACCTGTTTGAACCTCGTCACAAATCAGCAATACGTTCTTTGCTTTGCACATCTCGTGACACTTCGCGAGGTACCCTTCGTCCGGCACAACAACCCCAGCTTCACCCTGAATAGGCTCAACCATGTATCCCGCTACGTTCGGGTCTTCGAGTGCTTTTTCAAGTGCTTCCAAATCGTTGTACGGAATCAGCTCAAAGCCAGGCATGTATGGGCCATACTCTTCAAAGCAATCCGGATCCGTTGACGACGAACAAGCAGCCAGCGTTCGGCCCCAGAAGTTTCCATTGGCGAAAAGGATTTTTGCCTTATTCGATTCAACGCCTTTTACTTGGTAAGCCCACTTACGACAGAGCTTGATGGCGGTCTCGCCACCTTCAACACCTGTGTTCATCGGCAGTACTTTGTCATAACCAAAGTACTCCGTAATATATTTCGCGTAGGGTCCTAAAACATCGTTGTAAAATGCACGCGAAGTAAGGGTCAGCTTCTTCGATTGCTCAATCATCGTCTCTGTAATTTTCGGATGGCAGTGACCTTGGTTGACCGCAGAATATGCCGACAGAAAATCAAAGTACTTTTTACCTTCTACATCCCAAACGTGAATGCCCTCGCCTTTGGCAAGAACGACTGGAAGTGGATGATAATTGTGAGCGCCATATTTGTTTTCGAGCTCCATCGCGTGCTCGGAGGATGTCACGGTTATTTCAGACATTTTGTTGTTCCTCTTTGGTCCCATGAACCGGTTGGATGATCGGGGAAGTCCATTGCGTACAGAGGGTGAAGTCCTATCTCTGCATCGCCGGTTCGGACCCGACCATGATTGATACTCAGCGGCTTATCGGATTTACGGCGCCGAAAGAAGCCCTCCAGACCGTTTGTAGGGCGGATTTTCAAACTCGTCACGATCTACCGAAGGCTGACTCAATGCGTCATCACACAAGTGTTGCTGACCGGGTCTCCTTGAACTACATGGTCACTCATCATTGAGAGGAACTAAGAATGTCGTTTCCACAAGTCGTAAAAATCTATGCCACCACGCAGGCTCCAAATTTCGACTGTCCATGGCAAGCCGACAGCCCCTCAGCTTCCACGGGGTCGGGCGTTATCATCGCTCCCGGTCTTATTTTGACGGGCGCTCACGTGGTATCCCACGCGACCTTTTTGCAAGTTCAAAAATACTCAGATGCCAATAAAGAAATCGCAAAACTGCATGCAGTTTGTCACGAAGCCGACTTGGCACTCTTGTCGGTCGATAAATCCTTCACAAAAGGAGTGAAGCCCGCCTCCATTGGTGAACTACCAGAGCTGGGAGACACCGTGAGCGTGGTTGGGTTTCCCGTGGGTGGGGAAGAAGTCTCCATTACCGAAGGCGTCATATCCAGAATCGAAGTTCAACAGTATGAACACTCCAAGAGACGCTTATTGGCCGCTACGGTAGATGCGGCGATCAACGAGGGCAACAGTGGAGGCCCGGTTTTTATGGACGACGAAGTCGTCGGAATAGCCTTTCAAACCCTCAAAGATGCAGAGAATATTGGTGAAATCGTACCACCACCTCTGATTCGGCATTTTCTCGAGGGCACCAAGGCAGATCGTCAACCAGAAATTCCTGGGCTGGGAATCGGCATTCAGAATCTCGAGAACCCCCTCCAACGTAAAACCCTGGGCATGAAAAAAAATGACACTGGGGTTTTGATTACTCAAGTCGAATACGGCAACTCAGCCTGGGGGGTCCTAAAGCCTGGCGATACGCTTCTTGCACTGGGTGGCCAAACCATCGCGAACAATGGCACCATCCGGTACCGTGACCTCTTTCGGACAAAACTGGATGTAGCACTTTGCGATTATTATGTCGGCGACACGCTGAAACTGAAAGTGTTGCGCGATGGTAAAAAACTCTCACTCAAAGTTGAACTCATGCCGTGGTCGCCACTGGTTCCGCGCAGCCAATACGACCTCAAGCCTCAATACCTGATCTATGGTGGTCTGGTCTTTCAAAGTTTAACCCGGCACTACCTCGAAACCTGGGAGGACTGGTGGGAAAAGGCGCCGAATCAATTACTGAACGAATATTACAACGGCACCAAATCCAAGAGCCGAAGAGAGGTTGTGGTTTTAACCCAGGTTCTGGCAGATGAGCTGAACCTAGGCTACGACTCCTTGGACAACCAAATCGTTAAAAAAATTGAAGGTAAGCTGGTTTCAGACCTGGCCGGCATGGCGAAAGTCATGGCGAAAGCCAAAGAGACGATGACCATTGAGCTCACCGACGGTTGCACCATTGTGCTGGATGCGCAAAAGGCGAAAAGCGATAGCCCGCTTATTCTGGAGCGTTATCAGATATCAAAAGAAACTTCTCTGGAGATAACCTAAGCCCATTTGAGGGCGCGCTTGATTTGACGGTCGATCTCATCAAAGAGTGAGCGGTGAATCAGCATTTTCACCTCTTCTTCAAGCTGGTGAAATTCGATACCCGTTCGGTTGTCTTTGCTTGAGGACCACTTCACAATGCCTTCACAATTGACGCTGTGCTCTTCCTCAAAGAACTTAAGCTTCGTCGTCTTCACCTGAAATCTTAAGCCAACCACATCGTTCACACTCACTTCGGAATTAAACGCCAAACCAATACCGGCCACGGATAAATCCCAACATGTAGAGCTGAATTTCTGGTTATCGATTTGGTAGAGCACCTCGGTGCTCATGGGGATTCTCATGGTGTCGCGCTCTTCGACCATGCGCGTTTGGCTTGGGTCGAATAATTTAAGAACCCCAGCGTAATATTGGCTCCATTGCTTTTTCTCGCCGTGAGAAATTCCACCCGACATCTTCTTGAGATCAAGCTCCTTCAACTTCACCAATTGCTTGCGAATCGTCGAAACCATTTTTCGGGTCAGCTTGGCCATTTCTTCTCCAGGGGCAACTTCTCCACGCCCTTCTAAATATTTTACCCCCCACTGCGCAAGTTTTCAATTTCCTTGCTAATTCAGGAACTTAGCGTTCATCTCCCCAAAAAACGGGTTCTGGGTTTAGCTGAACCCCAAATTGCGCCCAAACACCTTCCTGAACCGTCGCCATCAAGGCTTGGATTTCAACGCAGCTGGCCCCCCCTCGGTTCACAATGGCCAAGCAGTGATTGGTCGACAACCCAACCAAGCCTTGGCCAAACCCTTTTTTATAGCCCGCCCGATCCATGAGCCAAGCAGCCGACAACTTAAATTGGCCATCTCCTTGGGCAAAACACGGCATATGCTCATGTTCTATGCCTTGTTTTTTCAAGGCCGCCCGAACACTCTCGACGGTTTCAACCGAAACAATTGGATTCACGAAAAATGAACCAGCACTGCGATGGTTTGGATCATCGGTGTCATAAATCATGGATTTGGCCCGCCGAAGTCGAATGACCGTCTCTCGTAAAGTCTTTAAATCCCGGCAATCTTCTCCGCAAGCACGAATCAACTCGGGATAGAGCGGCTTCTGCGCTGGACTCAAACTTAGGCGTACAACAACGTGAGCCACAATCTCAGTCTTTAAGGGTCCTTTTTTAAAGTGGCTGGTTCGGTAGCCAAAACCACAAGCCTCATTGGAATAACTGCTTGGTCGGCCGTCCATCTTGGATACACAGCCCACAGATTCAATCACTTGAGATGCTTCCTGACCATAAGCTCCGATATTTTGAATGGGAGCAGCCCCCATACAGCCCGGGATACCACTCAAACACTCAACCCCCGAATAGCCTTGTTCCACACAATAGGCGACGAAATCGTCCCAAACGCAGCCGGCACCTACTTTTAAGACCACTGAGTCCTCTAAGCGCTCGAGGCATTCAATCGATTGATTTTCGAGCACCAAAACAAGTGCATCTACGCCTTTATCGGACACCAAAAGGTTACTCCCGCCCCCCAGAACCAAAACCTTCAGGCCCTCATCTCTCGCTTTATCCAGCGCAAGCCCAATTTCTGCCTCGGTCTGAACACGAGCCAATAAACGAGCAGAGCCCCCCACCCCCAACGTCGTCAGCGCCGCCAAAGATACGTTCGGCTCAAATTGTAAATCGCTCATACTTTGGTACCTGTCAGCCGCTTACATGGCGGCTCTATCGCCAAATCCTACTCTCATCGGTCGATTTACCCTGCCAGCCTTTGTAAAGGAAGGGTTTAGACGTATTGTATAGCCATATCAGGCAACTTGACAGTGAGGGGGACAAGATTCTATTGCGCGAAGCACCGCGGCAAGTCCAAGCCGTTAACAACCTCGGGCTCGAAGAAAACTGGTAAGTAACATGCAAACACATTTAAAGATTTTAGCTTTTGGATTACTCACACTGCTGGTTACCGCGTGCAGCCAAGAGCCGGCCCCAAAAACCACCCAAAAGGCTGAACAGGTACAAGAACCTAAAGAACTCGTTATTTATTCCGGACGAGGTCAGGTTCTTATCCAGAATCTAGTAGACGACTTCGAAACCGAAACAGGCATCAAAGTAAACGTTCGATACGATAAGTCCACCCAAGCCCTGGCATCTCGACTTGTCAGTGAAAAAGACCAAAGCCAAGCGGATGTCTTCTTTGCGCAAGACTCCGGCTATCTTGGAGCACTGGCGGCTAAAGGCATGCTTGAGAAACTGCCAACAGACACCCTCAATACAGTTGCCGACTACAACCGCGATACCAACGGGCACTGGGTTGCAACCAGTGGTCGCGCGCGCGTTCTCGTATACGACCCCCGTAAGTTTAAAGAAGAAGAGCTTCCTGCATCGCTGGCGGACTTAGCCAAACCAGAATTTGCTGGTGTGGTCGGCTGGGCGCCAAGCAACGCCAGCTTCCAAGCCCATGTCAGCGCCTTGCGACACCTCTGGGGTGAAGAGAAAACGAAAAAGTGGTTAGAGGACATGTCTAAAATTCAACCACGCATTTATCCCAAGAACTCTCCACAAGTACGGGGCGTCTCCTCCGGTGAAATCGCAATCGGTTGGGTCAACCATTACTATCTGCACAAAATCAAAGCAGGTGACCCAAAACTCGAAGCTAAAAACTACAGCTTTAAAGAAACAGGCGACGCGGGTAACCTGATGATGCTCAGTGGAGTGGGAATGGTACACGGTGCAAAAAACAAAGAGTCTGCTTTGAAGTTTATCAACTACCTTCTCAGCCCCAAGGTTCAGGCACGCTTCACAAGCGAACTTTACGAGTACCCGACTCACCCAGAAGTCAAAGCACATACAGACCTACCGGCCATTACGGACCGCATGGTTCGGGTAAACCAAGTGCATCTGGCTGATGTTGGTCCAACCCTGGCCATGCTGAGAGCACTTAAACTTCAATGATTCAAGATTCAGCCACGAGGACCCAACGCTTGCTGAAAGCGCTGCCGACGGCTTTGACCGCCGGACTTATTCTCGTGGCTGTTCTCGTTCCCATTGGCGGCTTAACGCTTGCCATGCTGGAACCCGCCAACCTATTTGAGACACCGGCGCGGGACTGGAGCGACCTGCTAAGGCTCGTTGGAAGAACCCTAAGCCTCGCCTTCGTTGTTTCAGTCGCCTCACTTGCTTTGGGAACATGGCTGGCCTGGGTGGAAACCAGAACCGATTATTTAGGAAGAAGATGGTTGGCCCTGGCATCGACTTTACCTTTAGCCGTCCCCAGTTATTTACTGGCCACCATTATTCGCGAAGCCATGGCTCCAAGAGGCTTGATTGGTCAGCTCTTTGGCACAGACTCGGTATTTTCTGGATTTATGCCAGCGGCTCTCGTGCTCACTTTATCTTGCACTCCCTATGTTCAAATTCTCGTCAGTGCGGCGCTTGGCCGTCTGCCAGCAAGCACCGATGAAGCAGCTCGACTTTTAGGGGCCAGTCCTTGGAAACGATTTTGGTTGCTTACTGCCGATGCTCTTAGGCCGACCTGGACTTTCTCTCTGGTCATTGTCGCATTTTACGTCATCAGCGACTTTGGAGCTGTGGCTGTTCTCAATTGCGAAGTTTTGACCTGGGCACTGTACCA
>MDSW01040319.1_pt1 | contig 17563 bp, 17 predicted proteins | sample 811171 | NCBI WGS metagenome assembly MDSW01 (sample SAMN05326641, study PRJNA326480) | marine metagenome | isolation source: seawater | place: Atlantic Ocean: North West | collected 2012
CTTTTCGGCCATCGCGAGAATCACGAAAAGCAAATCTTGCAATCCTTCTCCCTCCTTCGCGCTCATAGGAACAAAGAGGCGGTCATTTTTGATGTCAAATGTTTTGATACCTTCCCAATATTTTGCGAGGTTAAATTTGGAATGTGAAGCGACTTGTCCGAGCAATTTGTAATAAAACTCATCAGCCATTTTCTGAACATCTTGAGATTGCTCATTCCATGATTGCCATGAAGAACGTCCTCGCTTAGACTCCCATCGATGAACTCGGTCAATCTTGTTTCCTACGATAATAAAGGGAATATTATTTTCTTCTAAAATCTGTATGCTTTGGATTGTTTGAGGCTTGAAGCCTTCGACAATATCAACGATGAGGATTGCTATATCGGCTACGCTTCCACTTCTGTTACGGATCGAGCCAAAGGATTCGTGCCCAGGTGTATCGAGGAAAATAATTCCGGGGCTTTCGAACTTTGGTTTATCTTTGAAGGGCATAGTTTGAATCGCTTTAACCAGCAATTCTGAAGGCACATTGGTTACACCAAGTTCTTGGGTAATTCCTCCGGCTTCACGATTCATAACATTGGTTTTATTTCCACCAATTGAACGTAACAGGTCGAGCAAACTTGTTTTTCCATGGTCAACATGGCCCGTGACTGCAACGATTGGTTGGCGAAGTGTTTCTTCGACATCCACCATTTCATCGTTGGCTTCATCAGACATGTGAATCAACTACTGTATGACTCAATTATTCATAAACCCATGATGTGATGGTTTGTTCCCAATCCATCAAACCTTCTGGGAACCAGAGTCCGAGTTCAAATTCTGCTGTATCCGCAGCATCTGAACCATGAATCATGTTGTAGCCCATGTCCATTCCAAAATCTCCACGGATTGTTCCAGGTGATGCTTCACGGCCATTGGTAGCTCCAATAAGAGTTCGAGCAACACTGATTGCATCTTTTCCGTTCCAAGCCATACAGACGACAGGTCCAGAGGTTACGAAATTAATGAGGCCAGGATAGAAAGGTCGTTCAGCGTGAACTGCATAATGCGTTTCTGCAGTTTCTCGACTTGGAACAACGGACTTTAGTCCGACTAATTTGAGGCCTTTGCGCTCAAATCTTCCAATAATTTCTCCAATTAATCCACGTTGTACGCCATCAGGCTTGACCATTACATAGGTTGTTTCCATGTTGTTCACCGAATCAGTCCACTTGACTCCCCTTTATGAGCCATACGGAAAAAGAACAACACCAAATACACACTGCTGAGAGAAATCTCAGGGTGAACTTCGAAGAAAGGTGGCTTAAATGCCGCCCTTCACGAAATGACGAGTCCACTTGACTCGACGAGAGTTTCGCTTGAGTTTAACCATGTTCTTACGAGCCTTGGAGTTCTTGAACCACAAAACACTTCCATCTCTTCGAACAAACATCATGCCTGTTCCAGGTTCGATCTCTTCTCCAGAGAAATTACAGATTCTTCGTTCAGGCATAAATATCACCGTGCATTCAATTTGCGTGCTTCTCGGCCAGTATCCTTGAGCATCAAAATATCGCCCACTCGAATAGGTCCCAAGACGTTTCGAGAGATAATTCTCCCAACGTCACGTGGATTTGGAGCATCGTTTACACGAACTTTGACCTGAGTTGCTTCACCGGTCATACCAGTACGGCCGACAATTTCGACGACTTCAGCAGGCCATCCACCAAGTTCTTCACTCATGTTTGTCATCTCCTGTTTTCAATTCAAGCTTTGAGGCCGTTGATGGCTTCAACTACTTTGGTAAATGTTTCTTGAGCGCCCTTTGTGATTTCCATCACAGCAATGGACGCTGCTTTGACACCTGCTGGAAGTCCAGCAGCTTGTGCAAGGTGTTCTTGAGAAGGAACGTATCCGAATGGAATTCCTTTCTCAGCACAGATAAGAGGAACGTGAGCAAGAAGTTCAGGAGGGTTGACATCTTCTGCAAGGATAATGAATTGAGCAGTTCCACGTTCTGCGGTTTTGGTCACTTCATTACTACCTTTTTTGATACGGCCGTTGGAATTGGCTTGTAGCATATCATAAATCTGGTTCGATACTTCTTCAGGGGTTTCAAATTGCACGTGTACAGTCACTGGAATCACTCTGTCCTCATGTTAAGGGCGTTCCTCCGCATAACCTCGCGGATATAAACACGACGGAAAGAAATAACTGCCCAACTTTGCCTGATTTCATTGCTTTACGCTGGTAAAGTAGTGAATAAAAGGTGCACTGAAAGGCTACAGGTCCCAATCAAGACGATTGAACAATTCATTTACGCCACGGGCAAGTGCAGGTCCGCCGGATATCACATCGCGAGGGTTTGACAACGAGCCAGTTGCATGAACGCCGTCGACATATCGAATCAATCGAGCAATCGCCCCTCCAGTAAACAGTCCGTGAGAGCAAGCAGCGTGAACAGCAATTGCTCCTTGGTTCCGGAGCGCTTCCGCAGCTCGACAAATGGTTCCACCCGTTGCAATCATATCATCGACAATAGCAACTGTTTTCCCATCAACATTGAGATCTTTCGCTTTATGCACAATTGTATGTGCATCAATCCGAGTCTTTTCCAGGTATGAAAATTCACAATCAATTTCCTTGGCGACCATCGACGCCCTTTCGATTGCACCTTTGTCAGGTGAAAGGATGAAGTCCGGTTGAACATGCTCTTGAAGATGAAGCGCGAGTTCAGGCATTGCGGATGTGAACGCCACTGGAACGGGTAAATCCTGAAGAACAGATGGGGCGTGCAAGTCAAAGACGATGATACCATCGCATCTTGAAGCAAGAAGGTGGCCAATTGCTCGAGCAGACACCGCCTCTCCGGGCTTGAAGCGTTTATCTTGTCGAGAATATCCAAAGTAAGGGACTGCCAATAGAATCCCTGGGCCGACATCGTCCATAGATTGTGGACCAATCTCCCTTAAGTTCTCCATGTTCCCTTTCCGAACATCATTGATTGCTTCAAGCATAAGCAATGTTTCAACAATGCCAGAATCAGGGAATGTATTGGAGACTAAAACAACGGGTTCTTTTCGAACTGCGTCAATGGTCTCGCTCGGGATTCGAATATATCCTTCTGAATCAGGGAATCGGCGTGTTTCAAGTTGATGATGTTCCCAGTTCAAGGAACCTGCCAGTTGTTCCGCCAGTAAGCGAGAATTACTGCCTGATAGCACAACCATGTGATTCCCTTGTGATGAGCGAAGCACTGCCCCTTCATGTTCTTTGCGAGAGGGGCGGTCTCATGAAGAAACATGAAAATCACCCATACTCAAGTGTGGAAGAGTGCGCGAGGCAGGACTTGAACCTGCGACCTCCCGGTTATCAGCCGGGTGCTCCAACCGACTAAGCTACCCGCGCAACTGCAGTTCGGCCGACTCACCTCTCCGTCATAAGAGTGACGGAGTGAACAAGGTCTCAAAGACTCTCAGTCAATATTCACTCTTCTTCATCGCCCATCGCGTTAATCGTGATGTATGATGGTAGCGTGAGTACTTTGTCGAAGGTTCGAGAAAGAACAACTTCATCCAGGCGTTCCCGAGTTCGCGAAAAAGCATTGATTGGAATTCGTAATTGCGCTTCAACGCCGTATTTCTTTTGAATTCCTATACGTACTTGCACGATAACACCCTTGTAGGTGCGCTTTACTTTGAACAGACTTGTAATGACGCCGATTTCTTGGCCTTGATTATCAAGTACTGCACGGTCAAGCATTTCGTCTGGTGCATACAGTTTTTCATCAATACGGACGGTGTTACGCCATCTGCGTTGTAGTTCTCTCATCGATTTCGAAAGTTTCACAGTTCCATCGTTTCGAATACTGTGGACCAATTCTTTTGGTAGAGGTACGAGTTCTGCGGGCTTCCGCATGAATTCATCAGCTACATCCGATTCCACTTGCAATCGCATTGATCGCACGCGTGCTTCATTCGGATGGTGTCGCTCACCAACTATTTTTCCTACTTTCTTATCATTCACGTAAACATCCCTTTGGAGTAACTCCTGGATGTCATATTTGTCGTTCGGCATTTTTCCCATCTCCTTTGCCAGTTCAATCCGGCTTACCCCCTGCTTCACTTGAAAGGTCTTATACTCTTTGGCGTTTGAAATGTGAATTCCAATTGCATTCGTCGTATAATTAATCGCCATTTCAATTGAAAAACCGATTATTTTTCAATTTTGAGGCATGTCGTATAATTTATTCTGGCAATATGAGTTCAAGAACGCCGAGTCGTATTTTTGCCCCTTTCTATAGAAGCGAGCCAATCATCTAGAGAATCTTTCATTTCTGCTTTTTTTCAATATGAAATGCTGTATTTAGGCGTCTTACTTCGAGAGTAGAGCTGCCGGATTTCATTCCCATTCGAAAGTTCTGATTCAGAGGAATGTCGATTTATGTGCTTGAATTACTGCTTTCTACACTTTCATTATTTCAATTGAATTTTAAATTTTTCAATTAGAAAATTGTAATTGCTAAAGTCGTATAATTCCGGCCATGGGCATATTGATGTATACTTGTCTTCTGGATGAAAATATGCGTCAAGCCCCCGTCATCCATCTGCGTGGTCTTGACTCAAGTATTGGCCAGGCATTGGTAGAAAGAATCCTCCGCACCAATGCCCATCTTGTGATACCTCGAAAGAATTACCAAGAACTCTCCGTACGCTACGCAACTGAACTTGAATTTGAGGAATGTGAAATCCATGCATCCGATGATTTACCCTTCGCGTCTGGCCATCGATTGCTGCTTATTGGCTTGGGTCCTTTTGATGATTCAAGTGATGGTGAGAGCGGATTCGAGGTCGATGGTCTTGAAGTGATTTTAGCAATGCCTGCTCACATGAATGTCGACGTCGATACAGAATGGCTTGACAGCCACATAGTTATTCATGACCTTCTGCCTCGAATCAAGGATTTGACATGGAGCTCGCCTCTGTTTGGTCAATGGATGACGCAATTAAATGCGGATGAAACTGCTTTGTCTCAAGGCGATGCCGAACATTGGTGGGTGAGTGATATCGATGTTGCTGATGCCTTCGTTCGAATACTCATGAGTGATGAGCCGTTCCCAAGCAAGATGAAAGTATCAGGTCGTCGTGCTTGGGGCCAGAAACAAACCATAGAGGAACTCTCATTGTTGTATGCACGTACAATGGCAGGTAGGACAGGAGAGTTTGGTATCGAACACCTCACTGCAGCACCGACTCCTTCAATTGAAGTACAATCTCTGGTTGTTGCTCCTTCAGCACCGATGACCATACAAGAAAATTCTCAACAACGGCCAGACCTTTCTCTCCTGCATGATGTCCTGCATCGAATTGATGGAGATGGGTGGCGCCCTCTGGTGCCTATCCGGACAGCATTGATGCATGCACTTGTCGAATACATTGAATGAATTTCACAGTGTCTGTATTCCGCCTTCAGGGAGTAAACTCAAATTCGTAACGTTTCCAAAGAGTGTTGGACCAGCCATGAAAGTGCCCATGATACCTGTGTCCCCACTTGGATTATGAGAGAGTGAAAGCCATGGCCGGCCAAAAGCATCGATTTGCATGTCAATGAAATCACCAAAGCCACCACAGCGCTCATATCCGCAGGTAGGACTGGCGTTGTCAAGAGGGTCTTCGGGGGCATTGAGTTGAACAGTGGTAATCAGTGGAGTTTCGTTGAATGCATCGGTGATGACTGAAATGTAACCGTGCCAAACACCATCACCTTCTGTACCGATGTATCCAAATGCAACACGGCCAGGATCGCCTGCGATGACGACGGGGAATCCAGTTCCTTCCAAATGACTCGGTCCGACCATAATTGCATCAGACCATGTATTTGCATCGTCCACAGAGTATGAAAAATAAGGCATGTTGTCTATACCCATCCACATCGCATAGACGTTGCTTTCAGTATCTGTATCCACTTGTGCTTCTTCGGCATTCCATGTATCTGCGGTTCCAGATTCTTCGGTCGGCAGGACATGTTCTGACCATGTGATGGCGCCATCGACCGTCTTGTAGATCGAATATCCAGTGCCGTCGCATCCAATTTGTCCTCGGTAGAAGTTTCCGTTATCTGCGCCAATTAAGTGCGCTGACAACCCTCCACTCTGACAATCGACAGGGGCGCCCGGAAGTTCAGGCCCCCATGTAAAACCACCATCTTGACTTGCAGAGCAAAGCGGTGATGGGTAATTGCCGTTGATACAGAACACCCACAATGTTTCATGAAGAATGCCTCCATAAGGCGAGGAAGCAATGGTTTGATGGTCTTGAACAGAATATCCTGTTGCAATCGACGGACCAACCCACGACTCTCCTTCGTCATCGGTCCATTCAACGGTCATTCCTCCGAGTGCATGCATGTCAAATTTCATAATGCGGTCTGTCCATGGGTCGACGTAAACATACGGGTCGTTTGAATTGACAACGGGTGGGAAGGCACCGTAAATGTCTTGACAACTGAAATCGGATAAGCTTGTCATTTCAATCATGTTGGTGCATTGGACAATTGCGGTCGAACCGCCATTTCCGTTTCCATAACTCGTGAAGTAAATGTTATCGGTTGAGGTAATTCCCATGGTTGGTTCAAAGGTAGAATATCCTGTTGCATAGTAGGTCCCTTGGCTGTAGAATGGAATGTTTGTGCCTCCAAGTGCTGAAGTATTGTTCATGGCGTTTACACCACCTGGGTAATGGTACCACGTGCCGCTGCTCGAACCTTGTTCAAAATCAAAGAATCCACTGGTTTCTTCAACGGCACCTTCAGCCGCACCTGAGCCAAAACAGCCTGCCAATGGCATAAGTGCGACCAAGGCAGTCAAAAGGAAAGCAACCGGTCTTGACCTCACAGTGAATCACCTCGTTGGAAAAGATCTGCACCCAAAAGTGGGAGGAGGACACTTGCATCTCCTTCAACGCACATATGTGGGGCTTCAGGCCGCATCTTGCCCCATGAAATCGCTTCACGAAGGCGGGCGCCAGACAAACTCCCATCGTGTTCGGGAGCGGTAGTAATGTAGACGGCAGAATCAAGTCCACCGCGGTATTGATTCCACCAAATGACATGATGCTTAGAGATGCCTCCTCCAACCATCAAAGCATTTGAAACCTCGACATCCCAAGTCAAGTCGCTCATGACCTGTTCATCTGCGAGTGTGTCGATGTGGAAGTCGCGATGTTTTTGACGCAACATGAACAGTTGAGCACCAATTGAGCCATCGGTGATGCCTGGGATGACAACTGGAATTTGATGTTTGTATGCCCAGTAAATGAGAGAATCAGGTGTACCGATTCGTTTTCCTAATTCCCAGACTAAATGGATTGACCCAAAACCAAGCCACGCATCAGCTCCGGTTTTTCCAGTTTCTTTGAGTCGGTCTTGATACATTTCTTCAAGAACCGGCGTCAAAACATCTTCGATGATTTCTCCATAAGAGGAATTAGGGACGATAACATTGCCAAGACGCATCAATGAATGTTCTCCAAGTTCGATATCATCGAGTTCGAATGCGCCATGGTAGTAGTGTTTGTGTGAGCGTGCAATGTCATGGTCTAGCATTCCACAGGTTGTTGAAACAACATTAAACATGCGTTGTTTGAGAGCTTCAACAAAGAACCCACGGGTCCCAGTTGCACACAAACAAGCAGGGAAAGAAAGCCAATTACAGACTTTGGTATTGTCCCCCTCAACCGCATCCACTTGCTTTTTCATGTCTACAAGAATATCTCTCGCCGTTGCCAGTTTTGTTGCAGTAAATCCTCCGGCACTTGCCATTTGGTCAAGCAGAGAGCGGGGCGAAGTGATTCCAGAAAATGCATAATCGACCACTGGGACATCGAAGTCATCTGGTTGAATCGCCATGGTCTTGCCATCTCCCCTCCCTTCAAGAACCTGCCCACATGTCATTCCACACCCGTAGGGTGTGTTTCACATCACAGATGTTGTTCCAATTCAAAGACTCGATCGCGCAATCGTGCAGCTTCTTCGAAATCAAGATTTTTTGCAGCCTCTTTCATCGCAGAACGCAATTCGGCAAGCAAATCTTGGATTTGAGAGGGTTCAAGCCCGGAAAGCACATCATCTGGCTCATCATATGTCAATTGGGGATTTGATTTTTCAATTGAAATATCCGTGTTTTCACCTTTACTTCCATCTTGGCCAGCACCTGCGGCCCAAGCACCGGCTCCAATGTTGAGGTTCTTGGCCCAATCGCCATCCTTACGGCCGCCCTTTTTGGCGATAAGTCGACGTGTTCCATCCATCGAAGTCGCCGTCCCAGAAATGAGCCCTTCAAGGTCTGAATTCATTTTCGGTAGAGCTTTCTGAATTGTTTTTGGCGTGATATTATTTGCATCATTGTAGGCTTGTTGCCGTTCGCGCCGTTCAAGAGTTTGCTGAATTGCAGCACGCATTGCAGGAGACATACTGTCGCCATACAGTAAGACATGACCGTTGATGTTCCGAGCAGCTCGACCAATGGTCTGCAATAAACTTCGTTCATTTCGTAGAAATCCTTGGCGATCTGCATCAAATATCGCTACAAGACTCACTTCAGGTAAATCCAGTCCTTCTCGAAGTAAATTGATTCCAACGATGACATCAATATGTCCGATACGCAATGCGTTGATAATTTCTGTTCGTTCAATTGTATCTATTTCTGAATGCAGATGATGTGCCTTTACACCCATCTTGTTGAGGTATTCAGCGACTTCTTCGGCGAATTTGATGGTTAACACCGTTACCAAAGTTCGCTCACCGTTCTTGATTCGAATATTTATTTCAGACAATAAGTCGGCTATTTGGCCGCTTGTAGGGCGGACTTCAATCTCTGGATCCAACAGGCCAGTTGGGCGAATTTCCATTTTAGCAATTCCATCGATTCGTTGCACCATATGGTACAAACTTTCACTATCGGGGTGTTTTTTCTCAATATCTGATTGTCCAGCACCACCACCCGACTTGGCATGTAAGAGTCCATTTGGAAGAGGTTGGTTGGTGATTTCGCAGAGGTGGCGTAATTCACGTTCACCTGGCGTTGCGGAAACATAGACCATTTGCGGAACAAGATTTTGAAATTCTGGAATTTTTAGTGGACGATTATCTGCAGCAGTCGGAAGTCGGAATCCATGTTCAACCAAACTTTCTTTTCGCGAACGGTCTCCATAATACATGCCACCAACCTGTGGTAAGGTCACGTGCGATTCATCCATGATAACCAAGAATTTATCTGGACTTCCATGGAATTGTTTTGCACATGCTGCAAAGAAATCGAGCAGACAATACGGTCGCTGACCTCGTTCCCGTCCATCGAAGTGCAGTGAATAATTTTCCATCGATTGGCAATGCCCAATTTCACGAATCATCTCCAAATCGTAGCGAGTTCTCTGTTCGATACGATGCCGTTCAAGCTCATGGCCAAGACTCGAATAGTGTGCGATTCGGTCATCGAGTTCATCTTCAATCGAAACCAATGCTGCTTCATAACGCTCAGGACTTGTCATGAAGAATTCCTTTGGATGAATCCATGCTTCATCAAGCGTATCGAGAACTTCCCATGTTACGGGGTCGCAAACTTGAACTTTAGTCACACCATCAAAATCAAATTGTATTCGTAGTGGGTCATCACGGCTTGGCATCCAAACATCGAGTACTTCCCCTCGTAAACGGCATTCCCCTCGAGACAAATCAGTAGTTGTTCGTTTGTATTGAAGAACGATGAGTTCTTTCAGTAAATCGCTGGTCTCAATGTTTTGGCCTACGTGAACACGGACGTGATATTCGAGGAATGTTTCAGGGGGATTCAATCCGTAAATGCAGGAGACTGAAGATACGATGACGCAGTCAGGTCGAGTGACGAGTGAAGCGATTGTAGCAAAGCGTTCTTGTTCGATTCGTTCATTGATTGAAAGTTCTTTGTCAATGTAAAGGTCTCGCTTTGCCAAATACGCTTCAGGTTGATAGTAGTCGTAATGTGAAACAAAATAATCAACGGCATTCTCGGGGAAATATCCTGCCATTTCTTGGTGTAGTTGGCGTGCAAGGGTCTTGTTGTGGCTGATGATGAGTGTTGGAATGTTGAGGTGTTGAATCACTTGTGCCATCGCGTAAGTTTTTCCACTCCCAGTCACGCCAAGAAGCACCGCTCTTTCTTGGCCATTTTCCAATTGAGAAATCAATTTTTCAATTGCTTTTGGCTGGTCTCCAGAAGGTTCGAATTCGGAATGAAGCCGAAGTCGTTTGACATCGGGATGTAAATGTTCCAATGCCGCGCCCTCAAGTGCTTTTGAAAGGTCAAAAGGGTCTCTTTCAGTCAAATCACTTTGCCCAACATCAATGTCGGCCAATTTCTCAAAGGCGCCTTCATCGTCCCATTGTTTGACCATCGTTTCACCTCCGTTGTTCTTTGTCACTGAGCCAACGGGTTTTCAACTCTTCACTTTAGGGAAGGTAAAGTCCACCGTTGACGTGGAGTACTGCCCCAGTGATGTATTTTGAATCTTGGCCTACTAAGAAAGAAATTGTTCCTGCCATATCTTCAGGGGTGCCGACGCGTTTGAGAGGAACCTCTTGTTCACGTTGGTCTCGCTTCTCTTTTGAATCACCTGCAAGAATTGCAGTATCGACAAAGCCAGGGGCGAGCACATTAACGCGTTTTCCTTCTGGGCCAACCGCTTGTGCTAGAGAGCGCGCCCATGTCGAAAGAGCCGCTTTAGAGGCGGAATAATCAGCACCATGGGGTGAGCCTTTGGTGCCGAGTTGTGAGCCAACCACAACCATTCGAGCCTGAGGCGTAAGGTGCGGCTGAACCGCTTTCCATACAGACACGGCCCCTTCAAAATTGGTCAACATCGTTTTGCGGAGAGTCTCAATTGTCATTTCGTCAGCTGATACACGTTCATAAGAACCATGATTGAGGACCAAGACATCGATTCCTCGTGCCATCCAAGGATGGATACCGAGCAATCCCACTTCTCCTGAATCCGAACAATCAACCTTCACTGCTAATGCATCATCGCCCGCTGCTCTGATTTCTTCAACAACCATCTCTGCTGGTTTTGATGATGTATTGTATGTTAGCAACACATCATAGCCATCTTTGGCAAGACGTTTCGATGCAGCAGCACCAATTCCTCTGCCGCCACCGGTAATCAGTGCAACAGGACGGGACATGGGTGGGCCTAACGCCCACACATCATCAAACCTCCATATCATCATTGTCTCAATTCAACTCAGAATCTGTGTTAAATTGGAGACTCTACACTGGCTTTTCTGAAAATACATCTTCACCATGTTCGTTAAATGTTCTGTGAAGGTGAAAGAAGCGTTCAGCAGGTTGGTGGATGTTCAAAATGAGACAGGCAAGAATCCATTGTCTTCTTCCCTTTTTCTCTTGCTCAAATTCTGCAATGAGTAATTCATCAGTTTCAGTAGTTTGTTGTATCCGTGCATCATTCATTTCGGTATGTAAACACCCACGTGTTCTGTTTTCGTCAGATGATATCTTATCCACAATTTCAATTAATTTTTTTTCGTTCATACGCCACTTAATCTTTCGACATTATATGAACATGAGTGGACCCCCAATCGAAAAGAGTGTAATAACCTCGTTTTATGCGAACATAAATACTTAATTCTTCGATAGACAGCGGGAACTGTGAGGATACAAACCGTCTTGATGATATTTCTCATTCTCACTCCGCTTGTCTCTGGCTGTATCGATGCTGATGTGCAAGATGAACCGATTGAACCTCAGATTGAGCCTGAAATTGATACTGGTGAGCAAGAGCAACCTCTTGAGCCTGAGATTGATGCTGATGAGCAAGATGAACCGATTAGCCTAGAGTATGCTCTTGATTTTACGTTTGAACTTGAACGAACTGCGGAAAACCCACTTCGAGGGTTCTACACCAATTATGATTGGGGTGAGCCTGTTTATGACTTCCCATCAAGCCTCGAGTTCGCTTACATTCCACTGTCCGAACTAATGTCTGGCCCATCGAATTTTACATTCGATACAGGCCTTGAACCCAGACTTCTTGCAGCAGAAGAGCGTTCCCATCAACTCATTTTGAGACCGTATATCGACTATCCAACAAAAGCCTCAGGACTTCCAGCATACTTGGAAGAGCAAGTTGAGATGCAGTCCTACACAGAGCATGGGGGGGGAATGTCTCCAGATTACAATAATTCGGAATTGCGTGCAGCTATTTCCTCATTTATCCAAGCCTTCGGCGAAGCATATGACGGTGATACTCGGATTGCTGTGATTCAACTTGGCTTGCTTGGTTTCTGGGGAGAATGGCATACTTGGCCCCATACAGAATGGTTCCCTGGCGATGAATACCTTACCGAGGTTCTCAATACCTATGATAATTCTTTCAACGAAACATTACTTCAAGTTCGATATCCAGTAGCGAACAGTCCGAACCTTGATATTGGCTTCCATGACGACTCTTTTGCCCATTCTACAATTGGCGATGTAGAATGGTATTTCCATCCTCGTCTCGTTTCTTCAGGAGCTGATGAGCATTGGAAAAACTCACCTATTGGAGGCGAATTGAGGCCTGAAGTTCAACAGAGTATATTCGAAGAGAATTCAAATTCCCAACATCAAAACTTTACACAATGCGTTGAGGCAACCCATGCCTCAATGTTACTCAACTATGCAGCCTTTTCGGGAGGGTTGAACTCTTCAAATGAAACTGAAAATGCTGAAGCTGCGGCTTTATCGCTCGGATATGCGCTTCACGTCTCTCATGCAACACTTTCCAACAACCAATTGAATATCACCATCGTAAATTATGGCAATGCCCCATTCTATTACCCGCTTTCTTTACAAATCATCGACAGCGCAAATACCACATTGATGCTTGAACTACCCCAATATCTCCTCGGCCAAGTGGGTTCAACATTAACACTGGATGTCTCCTCTTTACAGCAATTAAACAATGAATCAACTTGGGTACTTTCTCTTCATTCTGATTATGTCCTTCCAAACCAAGAGATACTTTTTGCAACCGCACCAGGAAACGGTTGGATACAGGTGAAATAAAGAGAACAGTAAGCCGATTATATTTTCACCGATGAAATGATAGAATTTTCAGTAAATTCAGAGTGTGGCATTGGTTTTTTTACTACGTCTCTTCACTATCTACCGTTGAAGAGAGCCCACTAAGGGCTCAAAGTTTCATAAAATTACAAAAAGAAAAGATATGATAATGCTGCGACAGCACAGATTATGGTGATCATAATGCCGGCAATGAAATTTGTCTTTACATTTTGTGCACCACGTAATTTATAGGTATCACAAAATCCACATTTGTCGCAGATTTCTTCCCGATGATAGTATAATTCTAGCGAGTTGATTTTTTCACAACCGCATCGAGGACAACCTCCAAGTTCTTTCATGATACCACATACAGAGGGCCGCTTATTGAATTTCTGTATGATTTATTCTTGTCTCAAGAATGGGGCCCTCAATGGGCCAGTCGTAACGCTAGCCTATCGAAGGACGCACTGCAAACCCTTTGAATCAAGCATTTTGGTTGTTACAAATCGGTATCATCCCGAAATCTTCAGTATGATTTTTCAACTCATCTGACTCCAATTTGTTCAGTCTCTTATTCGGCTCAATTCTTTTGTAACTCACATAAATTCTCTTGCCGCTATTCAAATAGGCCTTCAAACTAGGTCGGTCTGAATTTCTTATATGCTTGTGAATTCTAACATAGAGATTTTTTGCTTTACCAATATACAGTGTTGCACCATCCTTCTTTGGATATGGAATAGAATTACCTTGTAGTGAAAATTTATACACACCTCTAGTATTACTTTGATTTGTAATTGTGTTAGGTAATGAATAATCAGCATTAACCAATTTGGGTTCTGACCACCGAGGCATAATTTTACCAAGCGTTTCTTCGTCTTAACAATATTTATTCTAAAGGGGTCCCCTATGTAATGCGGGCATTGTATAGGGTACCCATGTATCCGTATGTGCATTCAAGGGGCCCCCTTGCATACATGCACATTCTGTCTAGCGAAGCGTGATTTTCTCACGCAAGAGTGTTCAAAGGGTTTAAATTGATTTTTGGACAACAAGAAATTAATCTTTTTCAGAATGATTGAATATTTCTCCGACCCCTTTTGAAATTAGTAATAGTGCATAAAGATGAACCAACGCAGGGACAAGAAATAGAATATATCCCAGCGCAACCCAATACTCTCCCAGATTTCCTGAAAGATTTTCTATTAGTTCGTTAGAGGTAGTAATATTATCTTCATTATTATCGATTTCTGAATCAGGAATATTTGCTAGCACGACTAAGGATAGTTGAATAATTAGTATGATGAACCAAAAGGTGATTAAAACCGAGACCCCTGAGATGATTTTTTCTTGCGGCGTAGAAGATTCCGGAACTCCCATGAGATTTTTAAAAAATGACATCTAAATATATTATCGGAGAAGATCATAATAATCATGGTTACATTTAATAATCAATTGACCGAAAATATCACAGTGGGTTTGAGGTTAAGAAAACCAGGCTTGTTCAAATCATCAACCAATCAATTCGGATAGGTTACATGGGGTTATCCGATTACCCATTCAACTTCCAAAACCTGTTTGAAGGGGATTCAGTGGGCCAGTCGGAACGCTACCGACTGCGGCGACCCACTGCGAACCCTTGTGAATGTCTATTTCCTGCACAAGGGTGTTATTGTTAAGCCCTCGTGAACATATGTTATTCACTTATGCACTTCAATGGATTACATTCATTTTGATGCATACGTCTTACAGGAAAGCCATAGCAAGCCCTCGTAGCATTCATTTGAACACGTAAGTATTGATAATGGAAATTAGGCTGAAATCTTCACCAATAATACTTGTCCTGATGGTAAGTTCACTTGCATATACAGACTGGTTCCATGACCAAATAGCCACCAACTAGTATCGACTACTGATTCACTACCATAGAAGCCATCAATAATATTCGCCCCGTCGGGTGTTCCATCGGAAACCCAGCCTGAAACGTTGCTGTTTGTCGCCTGATCTGCTCTAAAATAGAGTGAACTTCCGAAATTCAAGTAATCACTCCCACAGTTATGAGAACTCGTGCTGTTAATCATCACCGTGCCAGTTTCTGTTCCATCGCTTTTCCATAATTGGCAACCATTTATTCCATCATCCGCTTCGAAATACAAAACATTGTCCACGACTATGAGTTGACTGGGAGAGCTGCTATCTAAGCCTGAATTGATATCCTTGACCATCACCGTGCCTGATTCAGTTCCATCGCTCTTCCACAATTCCTCCCCGTGGGTTCCATCGTTTGCTATGAAATATACATCACCAAAGGCTGTGAATTCAGAAGGATCTCCCTGGTTAGTGTACGCAGTATTACCTGTTCTGATGTCTTTAACCATCACCGTGCCTGCTGCTGTTCCATCGCTCGTCCACAATTCATGCCCGTGTGTTCCATCGTCGCCTCGGAAAAAGAGCGCCCCTGCAGCGACCATGAGGTCCTTGGGGTCGCCACGTCCACCTGGATTGATTGCCTTGAGCATTGCCGTGCCTGACTCTGTTCCGTCGCTCTTCCACAATTGCCAACCATTGGATGTGGCATTCATGGCGCTGAAATAGAGATTGTTGCCAAAGACTACCAATTCGGACCCACCAAAAGAACTGCCGGAACCATTGTAGATATCCTTGACCATCACCGTACCTGTTTCTGTTCCATCGCTCTTCCACAATTCATTCCCGTGAGTTCCATCGTTGGCCCAGAAATAAACGATACCATCTATTGCAACAGGATTAATCATCTGGTTGCAGATGCCACTTGGTCTGCTGCCCCCATTTGGATTAATGTCTTTCACCATCACTGTGCCTGATTCTGTCCCATTGGTCTTCCATAATTCGGTCCCGTGGGTTCCATCAGCCGCAAAAAAGTACAGAGTATCTTCTTGAAGTACAGTTGAACCATCACTCACTTTGATCATACACATGGCATTATACTGAGAAGTTATGGCTGAATTGATAACTTTCACCAGTGTAAGGCCAGAGGATGAGTCATCCTTCCAAAGGGCCATGCCATTTGTAGACTCAGCGCTAAAGAAATACACCTCCTCGTTGAGGGTGTGGAATCCCCAAATGGTATTTGCGTACTTCACATCATTGTAACTTCCGCAACCTGTAGAATCAACGTTAGAGCCACTGGACGTTCTCGGGCACTGGTCCACATCATTCATCGCGCCATCTCCATCATCATCATATTGTGATTGGGAACATCCGCCAGCATCTACAGTTTCTCCAGCAGGAGTGAGTGGGCAGAGATCAACATCGTTCATCACACCATCCTCATCATCATCGAGTTGTGATTGAGTACACCCTTCAGTATTGACTGCATAAATAAACTGAGGGGAGGTATCTGGACAGAGATCGAGATCATTCATGACACCATCACCATCATCATCGAGTTGTGATTGAGCGCAGCCGTCCGTATTGATGGATTCTCCAGCAGGCGTGAGAGGGCAAAGATCAACATCGTTCATCACTCCATCTTCATCGGTGTCGCTTTGAGATGATGAGCATCCTAAAGTTGTTGAATTTATATCATACAATGTTTCATCGAAGACACGTGTATTGCCACTCCAATAGTAGCCATTAGCACCGTATCCAATTTCTCCAATCGGAGTTTGTGGACAATTGTCAAGATTATTCATCACGCCATCTCCATCATCATCGATTTGTGATTGAGCGCATCCATCAGCATCTACAGTTTCTCCAGCGGGAGTGGCCCAAACTGGAGTTTGAGAGTAAGGCCTTCCATCATAATCATCACAAAGATCAAGATTGTTCATTACGCCATCTCCATCATCATCTTTTTGTGATTGAGAGCATCCGTCTGCATCTAAAACCGCATAGTTCGTGTTGATGTTGATGAAGTCGGGGTGGGTATTCGGACAAAGGTCAGCATCGTTCATCACGCCATCGTCATCATCATCGAGTTGGGATTGAAGGCATCCATCTGCATCAACAGTCTCTCCCGCAGAAGTGAGCGGGCAGAGGTCTAGATTGTTCATCACACCATCTTCATCGTCATCGAGTTGTGATTGAGCGCATCCGTCTGCATTGACGGCTTCTCCAGTCGGTGTGTATCCGCAGAGGTCGTATTTGTTCATCACTTCATCCCCATCTGTATCGCCTTGATCGTATTGATATTGAGAGCAACCATATTCATCTACTAGATCTTTCGCGCTTTCAACTCCTTGTCCCGGAGTTTGTGGACAAATGTCAAGTCCATCCTCCACACCATCATAATCTTCATCGGGTATTTCTGAATCGCCACCAAGACAACCTGCTAGGCTTGCAGTTAGCATAATTAGTGCGAGAAATAATGGTTTCATTTTGTTCATGAATGTTCCAGTTCGTGCGAGGATATAATGTTTCAAGTTATCAGGGGGTCATTGGTGCTAATTGCATTCTTATGGGGTCCCTTGTAAACGGGGGCATTCGGAAGGGTACGGTTGTACACGTATA
>MDSW01171757.1_pt1 | contig 17562 bp, 15 predicted proteins | sample 811171 | NCBI WGS metagenome assembly MDSW01 (sample SAMN05326641, study PRJNA326480) | marine metagenome | isolation source: seawater | place: Atlantic Ocean: North West | collected 2012
TCAAGCAAATTATTCTGCATCAAAAGCTGCAATTAATGGATTTACGAAATCTACAGCATTAGAGTTAGGCTCTCGTAATATAAGATGTAATTCAATTGCGCCAGGATTTATTGAAACTGAGATGACTGAAGCATTAGGAGAGGAAACTGTAAAGGAATGGAGAGAACAGATCCCTTTAAAAAGGGGAGGTACTCCTGAAGATATTGCGAATGCAACATTATTTTTAGCATCTGATTTATCAGCTTATGTTACAGGGCAAGTAATTAATGTATGTGGGGGGATGCTAACGTAGGTTTATGTTAGAGATTAACACAGAATTACCATTTATTTATATTGTATTTTGTATCATATTAGGACTTGCGTACGCTTATTTCTTATATAACAAAGAAAAGGGTATCTCTCCAAATAAGCTTATTTGGACTTTATTTATTTTTCGTAGCTTATTGATAAGTACTTTAGTTTTCTTATTGATGGAGCCTATTATAAAGACTTATGTTAACATAATTGAGCAATCCATTGTTATAATTGTAAAAGATAATTCAGAGTCTATTAATGAAGATGTTGATTCTAAATTGCAATTTTTAAATGATAATTTAGAAGATTTAGAAGTTCACAAGTATTCTTTCTCTGATAAGATTGTCGAAGGAATTGTAAAAGATAATAATGGGCTGAAGACAAATTATTCAAACCTTTTTTATGAGCTTAACAATAAGTATCAGAATAGAAATGTTTCAGCTATCGTCCTTGCTTCTGATGGCTGTTATAACACTGGTGTTAATCCAGAATTTATAACATATGATTTTCCTGTTTATCCTATTGCTTTTGGAGATACAAATATATATAAGGATATTAGTATTGACAATGTATTAATAAATGAGATTTCCTTTCTAGGAAATACTTTTCCATTAGAAATATCTTTAGCATCTAAATTGATTGATTCAGCCGAGAGTAGATTGACAATTTGGAATCAAAGCAAGAAAGTACATGATCAAATAATAAAATTTTCAGATTTGGATGATTATAAGACTTTTATAGTTCAATTAACTGCTGAAAACATAGGATTGCAAACTTATACGATTAAACTTGAGGGGTTACAAGGAGAGAAAAATTTAAGTAATAATATGTTTAAGGTATATATTGATATAATTGATTCTAGATATAACATACTTATATTAAAGGAAGGTAATCATCCTGACCTTTCAGCCTTTAAAAGTGTACTTGATAAAAATAAAAATTATAATATAGAGGTTAAAGGTATTAATGAGACTGTTCTGTTAGATAAATATCAGCTTGTTGTTTTATTTTCTGCAGAAAAAATACCATCTGATTTAATAAAAAGTGATGTGCCTTTAATCATTTTTGATGCAAAACAAGATCACTATTCAGCTATGCAGACTAATCTTAATTTCATTGCTAAAGGAGGTGTAGAAGATATTACAATTTCAATACATGATAATTTTAGAAAGTTTACTTTTTCACCTGATCTTTCTTTGTTGATCTCTTCTGCGCCACCACTAAATTCTTTATTTGGAGAGTATCGTAACACAGGAGCTATTGATAATGTGCTTAATCAAAAAGTAGGTAATTATATTTCTAATAAACCGGTGATTTTTTTAGAAGAATCTAATTCAAGAAAGCTAGCTTTTATTACTGCTGAAGGATGGTGGAGGTGGAAATTGTTTGATTTTTCAATTAATCAAAACAATGAGGCTTTTGATGAGTTGTTCTCAAAGCTAAGTCAGTATTTATTATTACAAGAAGATAAGAGTCGTTTTAGAATAGATTTTGATAAGAAGGTTGATGAAAATTCTGAGATTATTATGCGTGCCTCTTTGTATAACGATAGCTATGAGCTAGTGAATAATAAAGAATTAGAATTGAGGGTTTATGATTATGATAATAATGAATATGTTTTTCAGTTTACAAAGAAAGGAGACCAATATATAGTAAATGCTGGTATATTGGAGTCTGGAACTTACACTTTTATTGCTAAAGTTAAGGATAGTGATTTTATTAAAAAAGGAATTTTTGACGTTAAGAAATTGCAATTAGAGAGAATAGGTTTGGTAGCAAATCATCAAAATCTTAAGAAAATTGCATTGCTAAGTAGCGGTAAATTATTTTACCCTAATAATTTAGAAAGTTTGATAAATGCTCTGCATAAAAGTGAAAGAAATAAGAAAAGCCTGCATTCTACAGAAAAAATTGATAGCTTGATAAATATTCCATGGATTTTGTTAAGTTTGCTTGTTTTAATTTCTACAGAATGGATAGCTAGAAGATATAGTGGATTAGTTTAGAATATTAGCAAAAGTAGATCTCTAAACAAAATTAAGATTGATAAATAAAAAATATTAAATTAACTTAAAATAATTAAATTATGGAAAATCAGGGATTGCCAAAGGCAATGGTAATGGGAGCAGCAGGTCTAATATTTCTAGTCCTTTTTGGCTCAAGTATGTTTGTGACAATTGACTCTGGAGAAAAAGGGGTATTGTTTAAAAAATTTGGTGGAGGTTTAGAAAAAGATGTGATATATGGACAGGGATTTCATGTTATAGCTCCATGGAACGACATGTTTGTTTATGATGTTAAGATTCATGAGACGTTTGAAAAAATGGAAGTATTATCAAAAAATGGACTATCAATTAAGATAGACTTGTCATTTAGATATAATCCAGTTGAAGAAAAAATTGGATATCTTCATGATCAAATTGGTAGAGACTATGTAGAGCGTATAATTAAGCCTGAAATAAGATCAGTAACTCGTGAGGTTATTGGTAACTATTTGCCAGAGGAATTGTACTCTACCAAGAGAGAGGCTATAGAAGATGAGATTGAGGATCTTACCAGAGCTAAGGTAGAAGCTAAATATTTAACTTTAGATGCAATCTTAATTAGAGATGTTACATTGCCACAAACTCTTAGAAATGGTATAGAAAAGAAATTAGTACAAGAGCAGGAGTCTTTAGAGTATGAGTTTAAGATAGATAAAGCTAGAAAAGAGGCAGAAAGAAAAGAGATAGAAGCAAATGGTATTGCTAAATTTCAAAAAATTGTAAATCAAACTATTACTCCACAATTATTAAAGTGGAAGGGTGTAGAAGCAACGCAGGAAATAGCAAAGTCACCAAATAGTAAAGTTATAGTTATAGGTAATGGTGATGGTGATCTTCCAATTATTTTAGGAGGGCAATAATATTTTTTATTGTTGTACGTTTACATTAAAGAAAAGATAATCTAATTAAAAAATAAAAAATGAAAAAAATAATTTTATTCGCATTAGTAGCGATGGTTCCTTATTTTACTTTAGCACAAAAGAGAACTAAGAAATCAACTAAGAAATCAGAGAGGGTTGTAAAAAGTAATGCTAAGTATGAGTTTATGACTATTACTGGTTATGAAATTGTGATAAATCAAGATAAAAAAATAGGTTTAAACCAGGTTTTAACTCCGCAGGATAAAATGAAGAGATTAATGACTTCAAAAAAGAAACTCATTGTTGAATTTGATTTAGGAAATTCATTAAGTAATGAAGAGTCAACAGAGCTTAATGAACAGCCTCATAGAACTATGGCTGGAGCAGTAAACGCTGCTGCTAATAAAGGTTGGGTTTTTCATAGCTCTAATATTATTTCTGAAGGAGATATAAAGACCCATTATTATTATATGAAAAGAGATAAGTAGTTTGTTATTTATATTTTAAAAATAAACCCTTCAGTAATGAGGGGTTTTTTATTGTATGTTTCCATTTAAAATAACTGTATTAATAACATTTTGACCAAAGTTATAACTTAGGTATGAATAGTTTGGAATAGGTTTTGTAATGAATAGATTTGCTTTTTTACCAATACAAATACTTCCTAATTCTTTTTCTAATCCCATTGCATAGGCAGTGTTTATTGTTGTCGCATTTATTACTTCTTCAGGTGTCATCTTAAGCTTTATGCATCCAAGTGATGCTACAAAATTCATATTTCCTGATGGAGAAGAACCTGGATTATAATCACTTGCTAAGGCTACAGGTAGCCCTTCACGTATCATTTCTTTTGCAGGACTGTACGGGATTCCTAAAAAGAAAGAGCAAGAAGGTAAGATAGTCGGCATACAATTAGAATTTTTTAACGCATCAAAATCTTCTTTATTCATTTGTTCTAAATGGTCTACTGATAAGGCTCCTAAATCAACAGATGCTTTTACGCCGCCAATAGCATTAAATTGATTGACATGTGTTTTTGCTTGGATATTAAATTTATTTGCAGCGTTTAATAATCTTTTGGTATCTTCTACTGTAAAGTAACCAATCTCGCAGAAGATATCTACATAGTCTGCTAATTGTTCTTCAGCAACTTTAGGTAGTATTTCATTAACAATTAGATCCATATACCCATCCTTATTTTGCTTAAACTCATTTGGTAATGCATGTGCTGCTAAGAAGGTAGATTTAATCGTAATATTAGAAGCTTCCTTTAAACGTTTGATTACTCTTAGGATTTTAAGTTCAGCTTCTAAAGTTAATCCATAACCACTTTTTATTTCAATAGCACCTGTACCTGTTTTGATGAGTGAATTTAAACGAATAAGTGCGTCTTCAAATAATTTATCTTCAGATGTTTGTTGTAGTTTTTGTGCTGAATTTAAGATTCCTCCTCCCTTTTTAGCAATATCTTCATAGCTCAAGCCATTTATTCTATCAACAAATTCATCTTCACGACTTGCTGCAAAAACTAAATGACTGTGGCTATCGCAATAAGTAGGGAAGACCATACCTCCTTCTGCATCAATTATTTTAGTATTATTCCAGTCATCTATTCCTTTCCATTCCCCCATACTTCCATATCCTGTAATAATATTATTCTCAATTTCAATAAAAGCATCTTTTATGTTGTTAAGCTTGCTCATATCTGAACCAGCTACCCATTTTCTAGCAAATTTTTCAGTTTGTACGAGCTCTGCAATATTCTTTATTATTACTTTCATAAGTAAATTTGATTCTACAAAAATACAAAATTCACTCTAATCAAATATGTTATATTTGCCATATGGGAAATTCGTTTGGTAGTATTTTCAGATTAACAACTTTTGGTGAGTCACATGGAATAGCTATTGGAGGTGTAATTGATGGGTGTCCTGCTGGCTTGTTGGTTGATTTTGGTTTTGTTCAAACACAATTAGATAGAAGAAAGCCAGGTCAGTCAGAAATTACTACTCAAAGAAAAGAATCAGATAAAGTTGAATTTCTTTCAGGTATATTTGAAGGAAAAACAACTGGAACACCTATTGGTTTTATTATTAAAAATGAAGATTCTAAAAGTAAAGATTATTCTTATTTAAAAGAAACTTTCCGACCATCTCATGCTGATTTTACTTATCAAAAAAAATTTGGAATAAGAGATTATAGAGGAGGAGGAAGGTCTTCTGCAAGAGAAACTACATGTAGAGTTGTTGCAGGTGCAATTGCTCAGCAAGTTTTATCTACTATTGGAGTAAAGGTTAGTGCTTATGTAAGTGCAGTTGGTAGTGTCAGAATGAATAGGCCTTATAACGAGTTGAATTTATCTTTTATAGATAACAATGTTGTTAGGTGTCCTGATAGTGATTATGCTGAAAGGATGAGAGTTGAAATAGAACAGCTAAAAAAAGAAGGAGATACTGTTGGTGGAGAGATTACTGTAATTGCTACAGGAGTACCTCCCGGATGGGGTGAGCCAGTTTTTAGCAAGTTACATGCAGAGTTAGGCAAAGCTATGTTAAGTATTAATTCAGTTCATGCGTTTAAATATGGTTTTGAGGGAGTAGACATTTCATCTAGTAGAGGGAGTGTTTCTAATGATGTTATTATAGATAAATATGGAGCTACTAAAACTAATTTTTCTGGAGGTATACAAGGAGGTATAAGTAATGGAAATGATATTTATTGTGAAGTATCTTTTAAGCCGGTTGCTACTATTATGAAAAAACAAGCAAGTATTGATCTTGATGGGAAAAAAATTGAATTACAATCAAAGGGAAGGCATGATACTTGTGTTGTCCCAAGAGCAGTGCCTATTGTAGAAAGTATGATGGCTCTTACCTTAACTGATTATTATTTAAAAAGTAAAACAAATAAAATTTAATATTATGAAGAAAATACTAATTATTTTGCTTTGTCTGCCAGTGATTACTTTTTGTCAATTTACTGATGATTTCTCAGATGGTGATTTTACAAATAATCCTATATGGATGGGTAATGTTGGAAATTTTGAGGTAGATTCAAATAATACATTGCATTTAAATGATTCTATCGCTAATACTTCTTCTTTAGTAACTTCAAGTTCAGCTGTTGCAAATAGTGAATGGGTGTTTGATGTAAGATTAGACTTCTCTCCATCAGGTAATAACTATGCTAAAGTATATTTAGTTTCTGATATGATTGATTTATCCAGTCCTCTTAATGGTATGTATGTGAGAATTGGACAAACAGGTGGTGCTGATGGTGTTAGTTTGTATACTCAAAATGGAACAAATAGTAATGAGATTATTGATGGTACTGATAGTTTGGTCGCTAACAACCCTGATATTAGAGTAAAAGTTACAAGAGATTCTGTTGGTAATTGGGAGCTTTTTTTAGACACTAATGGGGTTTTCTTTACACAAGGAACAGCTTTTGATAATAGTGTTACATCTTCTAATTATTTTGGGGTATTTTGTAAATATACAATTACAAGAAGTAAAAAGTTCTGGTTTGATGATTTTAATGTAAGTAGCTCTACTGCTATTGTATCAAAAACATATATCCCTGATGATAATTTTGAGAGTTATTTAGAAGCTAATGGAATGGGAGATGGTATTCCATTAAATGACTCTGTATTTATATCAGCTATCGACACAGTACTTTTTTTAGATATTCAGTCTCAAAATATTTCTGATTTAACAGGTATAGAAGATTTTACTGCTTTAACTTATTTTGTTTGTGAAAATAATAATATTACGAATCTTTATATTAGTCAAAATTATAATTTAACTCATTTAAAAACTAGATATAATCAGCTTACAAGCCTTGATATAAGTAATAATATTGCTTTAACTTATCTTGAGTGTGATTATAACCAGATAACAAATTTAAATGTAAGTAATAATATTGCGCTAACTTCTTTAAGTTGCGCTGCTAATCAATTATCGGTTTTAGATGTAAGTAATAATACTGCTTTAATTGAATTAGACTGTTATGATAATTATCTCACAAATTTAGATGTAAGTAATAATATTAACTTAATAGCTCTTCAGAACAGAGGCAATCAAATAACATCTCTAGATTTAAGTAGTAATACTGCTTTAACTGAAATTGATTGCGGAGACAATCAGCTTACTGTTTTGGATGTAAGTAATAATACTGCTTTAGTTGCTTTAGATTGCTATATTAATAATATAGCCTCTCTTGATGTAACTCAAAATATTGCTTTAAATTGGTTAGATTGCCATAGTAATCAACTTGTATTTATTGATTTAAGAAATGGAAATAATACAGCTATAGGATCTGATTTTTATGCTACAAATAATCCTGATTTAACTTGTATTAATGTAGATGATGTTTCTTTTTCTAATACTAATTGGACAGATATAGATCCTCAACATTATTTTAGTAATAATTGCACACCATCTACAATACAAGAACACTCTACAATCAAAGAACTTCTTAAAGTAACAGACCTATTAGGAAGAGAAACAAAAAAAACAAATCAATCTATAATCTACTTATACGATGATGGAAAAGTAGAGAAAAACATAATAATAGATTAATAATGAAAAAACTAGCATTACACTGGAAAATAATAATTGGAATGGTATTGGGGGTTGTATTTGGGTTCTTAGCCTCTAAGATGGGTTGGATTTCTTTTACAAATTATTGGATAAAGCCTTGGGGTACTATTTTTGTAAATCTCTTAAAGCTAATAGCTGTTCCTCTTGTATTAGCTTCTCTTATTAAAGGTGTTGCTTCATTGTCTGATATTTCAAAATTAAGTAGAATAGGAGGCAAGACAATTGTTATTTATCTAATATCAACAGTCATAGCAGTAACTATTGGTTTATTTTTAGTAAATATAGTTAATCCTGGCTCTGGTTTTGATAAAGAAAGTATTGTTGTAACTGAAAATACTAAGACAGGAACTAATAAAAAAATTGTTGATGCAGCAAATGTGAAAGAGGATGGTCCTTTGCAATTTGCTGTTGATATTGTGCCTACTAATATTTTTTCTTCTGCTAGTAATAATCGTAATATGTTGCAAGTTATCTTTTTTGCAATTTTATTTGGTATTGCGATGGTAATGTTACCAAATGATAAAACACATCATGTAAGAGGCTTTTTTGATGGGGTAAATGATATCATATTGCAAATAGTTGATTTAATTATGCTTGCTGCTCCTTATGGTGTATTTTCTTTGCTGGCAGGTCTTGTGGTAGATTTCGGAGCAAGTGCAAGTTTATTTATAGCTTTAGGTAAATATTCACTTACTGTAATTGTAGGTTTGTTACTTATGATTTTAGTAGTTTATCCAATGATTTTAAGGGTATTTACTAAAATAAAGTATTTGGATTTCTTTAGGGCAATATCTCCTGCTCAAATGCTAGCTTTTTCTACAAGTTCATCAGCAGCAACCTTGCCAGTTACAATGGAAAGATGTGAGGATCATTTAGGAGTTGCTAAGGAGGTTTCTTCTTTTGTATTGCCATTGGGAGCAACTATTAATATGGATGGAACTTCTCTTTATCAGGCTGTGGCAGCAGTTTTTATTGCTCAAGCGTTTGGTATTGAGCTAAATTTATCGCAGCAACTTACAATTGTACTGACAGCCACTCTAGCATCAATTGGCGCAGCAGCAGTTCCTGGAGCTGGTATGGTTATGTTAGTTATTGTATTGGGAGCTATTAATGTTCCAAGTCAAGGATTAGCTCTTATATTTGGGGTTGATAGACTTTTAGATATGATGCGTACTGTTGTAAATGTAACTGGTGATGCAACTGTTGCTACTGTAGTTGCTTCTAATGAAGGAGAGTTAAGAAAAGTTAGTAAAGAATTAATGAATTGAAATGCGAATAACGCTATTTTTATTAGCTCTTTTTTGCTTTAATCTAATTAATGCTCAAGAATGCTTACCGCAAAAAAACAAAGAAAAAAGATTGTTAAGTAAAATAGAGAGATTAATTAAAAAACGAGCTTATTATGACGCTCTTGATAAATTAAAAGGTGTTAGAGATTTACCTATTTTTTATTCGTTAAAATCTGAAATATTATGGAGAAGAGGTGATTATTTTGCTGCCGAGAAAGCAGCTATAAATTCAATTGGTATTTGCCCTGAAAATTTTCCAAAAGTCTATTATTTTATTGGTGAGATTGCGTATAATAGAAAGGATTATTTATATGCTGATAAATATCTTAAGAAGGCAATTGATCTGGGTGTAGGAGATCCTTATTATTCAGATGCAATTATGCTATATGAGAACTCAAAAATTATTGCTGAGATAGTTAGTAATCCTGTTGCGTTTAATCCAAAAATAGTAAAAGGAGTTTCTACGCAATATGATGAGTATTTACCAATTTTGTCAGCTGATCAGGAGCTTTTATTTTTTACTAGAAGATCAATTAAGAGAAGTAAAAAAAGTATTACTTCAAATATTGTTGAAGAGTTTATGTGTAGTAATGGAAAAGATAATGATTTTGATGTAGGTTCTGCTCTAGAATATCCATTTAATCAAGAAGTGAACGAGGGTGGTGCTAGCTTAACTATTGATAATAAGATTCTGTATTATACTAAGTGTCAACTTAATGGTAAGGGGTATAAAAATTGCGATATATTTTATGTGTTTAATAATAATGGTGTCTGGTCTGAAGTTCAGAATTTCTCAGATGACATATCAATGTTTGACTCATGGGAGTCTCAACCTACAGTCTCTTCAGATGGTAAGACAATCATCTTTTCTAGTGATAGGAAGGGTGGGTATGGTAAGATGGATTTATATGAGATAAATTATAATGACGGCAAATGGAGTTCTCCTAAGAATCTAGGAGAGAAGATAAATAGTAGTGAGTATGAAAAATCACCATATTTACATGCAGATGGAAACACATTGTTTTTTGCTTCAACTAATTTTCCTTCTATAGGAGGTTTTGATATTTTTTATTCTAGGAAAGATTCTTTGGGGTATTGGCAAGCTCCTATTAATATAGGGTATCCTATTAACACTATTTCTGATGAGATTGCTTTGTTTGTGAGTACTGATGGTGATAAAGCTTATTTCGCATCCAATCAATTAAAGGGTGTTGGAGGCTGGGATATTTATTCTTTTGATTTGCATGATAATGCTAGGCCAGAAAGAGTTTTGTTTTTAAAAGGTAATTTACTTAAAGATGATGGGCGGGTTTTAGATAATATTGAGTTGGAAATTAAAAACATAAATACAAAAGAGATTCATACAGTAAAAGTTGATTCAGGGTCGTATGTTTCTTCGTTAACTTTAGGGGAAAATGATGATGTCTTGGTTACTATCAAGAAAGAAGGTTTAGCATTTAGTTCTACATATATTTCTTCAACTGATACGTCTTATTTTTCTCCGTCTAATCTTAATATTAGGATGCAATCTCTAGAGAAAGGAAAATCATTTAATATAGATGATGTGTATTTTGATAATAACTCTTTTAAAATTAAGCGTATGACTAAAGAGATTCTAATTGAGTTTGCAAAATATCTAAGAGTTAATAAAACGTTGGTAATTGAAATTAATGGATTTACTGATAATGTTGGAGATATGATGGATAATCAGCTGTTGTCAGAGAATAGGGCTAAGGTGGTCGTTCAGCTTCTTTTATCAGAGGGTATTTCTGGTGAGAGAATGTCGTTTAATGGTTATGGAGAGTTGTATCCTGTAGCAGATAATTCTACTGAGGTAGGGAGGTCTAAAAATAGAAGAACAGAATTTAAAATTATTGAATGATAATGAATCTTACTATTTAAGGATTTATAAAAATTCTTATCCTGAGCTTATTTTACTTCTTTAATTCTTGCTTTCTTGCCGGTTAACTCTCTTAAATAGAATATTCGAGCTCTTCTTACTCTACCAACTTTGTTAATTTCGATCTTTTCAATTAATGGAGAGTTGATGGGAAAGATTCTTTCTACTCCAATTGAGTGAGATATTTTTCTAATGGTAAATGTTTCTGTTGCTCCACTTCCTTTCCTTTGGATTACGTCTCCTTTAAAAAATTGAGTTCTTTGTTTGTCTCCTTCTTTAATTGTATAATAAACAGTAATATTATCTCCAGCCTTAAATGATGGCAAATCTCTATTTTTGGTTAATTCATTAGCGATTGTTTCAGTTATGTCCATGTTTCTAATATTAGGTTTAAAAAATTGGTCTGCAATATTACGCATATTTTTTAATTCACGATTAAATAGGTTAAATAATTTTATTCAAACAAGTCGGGCCTTCTCTCTTTGGTTTTTTTGAGAGATTCCTTTTCATTCCAATCAGAAATAAGTTTTTGATTTCCAGAGAGCAGTACTTTTGGGACTTTCATGCCTTTATATTCAGATGGGCGCGTATATATAGGTGGTGCTAATAGATTATCTTGAAAAGAGTCTGTCAGTGCCGAGGTTTCATTATTTATTACTCCTGGTATCAGTCTTACGATTGCATCTGTTAATATTGCTGCTACTGCCTCTCCTCCTGTAAGAACAAAATCGCCAATGCTTATTTCTTTTGTTATATGTAGATCTCTGGCTCTTTGGTCAATTCCTTTGTAGTGTCCACAAAGTAAGATTATATTTTTGTACGTTGATAGAGTGTTGCAGGTTTGCTGTGTTAATTGGTCTCCGTCTGGAGCTAGGTAGATTATTTCTTCGTATTTTCTTTCTGATTTTAATTTTGTTATTACTTTGTCAATAGGCTGTATGGTCATTACCATGCCTGCTCCTCCTCCAAATTGATAGTCGTCAACACTTTTTTGCTTGTTAGTTGAATAGTCTCTAAGATTGTGTATATTGATGTCAACTTTATTAAATTCTTGCGCTCTTTTTAATATTGAGTATGCAAAGAAGCTTTTGAAGAAGTCAGGAAATATTGTGATAATGTCTATTCTCATTTTGCAAAAGTAAAAAATAATAATAAGATATGTTTTGTGCTAAATTCTTATAATATTCACCATGACATAGTGTCATGATATGATTGCAATCAATTGTTACTCAATATAATTATATAATTTAAGTAATTCTAAGCTTTATATTGATATTAATTTAATTTTATAATGATAAATGTTGATATCTATTTCATTATAATCTTATTTTTGTTGCTGTAATTTTGTTTTTTTATTGAATTAAAAATTTATTATTATATGAATAGTAAACTCGTCTTAACATTTTTGTTAATGATAGTTATTAAGTGTGTATTTTCTCAGAATACTGATATTATATCACTCGATACAACTTTAACAGATACAGAAATAAGTTTTCAAGATTCTATAAATATATTAAATAAACATAATAATATGCTAATAGCTTCAAGGAATGCCTATAATGATGGGTTGGTCTTTTTTGAGAATTCAGATGTAAAACAAGCTATAAATAGCTTTACAAATGCAATTAGAATCGACTCAACTTTTTCAGATGCTTATTTTTATAGGGCTCAATGCTATAAGAGTATTAACATTGAATTAGCAATATCTGATTATAATACCGCTTATCGATTAGATTCTTTAGATTTCACTCCATTATACTTCCTTGCAATGATGTATTCTGATAGGAATCTTGCTGTTAAAATTTATGAGTTTATTATTTCAAAGGATCCTAAACAGTCAAAAGCATATTATGAAAAGGGTATTATTTTGTATCTAAATGGGAATATTAATGATGCAATTCTTTTTTTTACTGAATCAATTATTCTTAATAATGATGCAAGATCATTTAATGATCGTGGAAGTTGTTATCGTAAATTAGAAAAATATGAACTTGCTATAGAGGATTATCTTACTGCAATTAATCTCAATCCAAATCTCGCATTTATTTATAATAATTTAGCTAGCACTTACAGGAAACAAGGAAATTCAGAGAATGCATTAAATTATTATTCTAATGCAATAAATAAGGATGCAAGTTATGCTGTTGCTTTTAATAATAGAGGTAGTCTTTATATTGAGTTAAACGACTTTGATAATGCAAAGAAGGATATTGATCAAGCAATCTTATTAGATAATAATTATGCTCCAGCATATAATAATATGGGTGTTATTTTACATCAAGAAAAACGATATAATGATGCTCTTGATGCTTTTGATAAGGCAATTTTATTAAATAATAATTATGCAAAAGCCTTTCTAAATAGGGGTATAACGCGTCAAATGAATAGAGATGAAGATGGCGCCTGTAGTGATTGGGATAAAGCAAAAGAATTAGGAATTAACATAGCAAATAAATATTTAATAAATGATTGTAATTAAGATAAAACAAGTTTTATTTTTTGTAACTTTATTAGTGTTTCCTCATTTGTTATTCTCTCAGAATATTGATTTTAAGACCTCTAACTTCAAAAAAGATAAAGAAGGTTTGAAGATAGCAAAAGAGAATATAAAAACTGCAGATGAGTTAAGACAGAAAGCTCTTTTAATGGTTTTTGATTTACAAGATGCAAATCTTGTCTTTGAGCAGGCAATTTTTTATTATAATAAGGCACAGATGTTTAATCCTAGTAATGCTGAGTTAAACTATAAGATTGGAAGTTGCCTTTTATTTACAAATAGAAAAGAAATGGCAAAATCGTATCTTGATAGAGCTAATAAAATTTCTGATAATATCTCTGATGATTTTTCTTTCTTTTATGGAATGTGCTTACAATTAGATGGTGAGTATAAAAAAGCTATTGATAGTTATCAATACTTTAAAGAAAATGCAAAAAAGAAGATAATTGAAAAATATGAAACTCTTACTACAAAATATATAAAAGAATGTACATTAGCACCAGATCTATTATCTAAAAACCATAGGATCTGGGTTGACAATCTAGTAATAAATTCTAAGTATGATGATTGGAGCCCTTGCTTGAGTGCTGATGGTAGTTTATTGATTTTTACATCTAATAGACCAAATGAGAATAAATCAAATGAGTTTGGTTTATTTGATCAGAATATTTATTTTTCTTCTTTAGAAGGAAGAAGTTTTAAATCGATTTCTTTATTATCAGAATTAAATACAGTTAATGATGATGTTTCAGGAGGTTTGTCCTATGATGGGCAAAGATTATTAATATTTAAAGATGAAGATGGAGATTCAGATGTATATGAGTCCACTCTTAATGGAAAGTATTGGGGAGAGCCTAAAAGAAAAATGGGAGAAAGATATAGAGGAGGGAATACTGAAAAGGATGAAACATTTGCTTCTTTTGATCCACCTGATATAAAGATATATTATATTACTGATGGGGGGTATAGCGGTAATAAAAATATTTATTTTTCAGGAGTAATGAATAGAGAAAGAAATATCTGGGGAAAGGGGCAGAGTGCTGGAGTAGTTAATACAAAATTTCAAGAAGGATCTGTTTATATTCATCCAGATGGTAGAACAATGTATTTCTCATCAAAAGGACATAACTCATTAGGAGGTTATGATATATTTGTTTCTTATGTTGATGATTTAGGACATTGGGGAAAGCCGATAAATTTAGGGTATCCTATTAATACTCCTTATGATGATCTTTTTTATAGTGCTACTGCTAGTGGAAGATATGCATATATTGCTTCAAATAGAAAGGGCGGTAAGGGTGGTTTAGACTTGTATAAAGTTACTTTTTGGGGTGCTGATAAACCTATGACTAATGATTTTGAAGATCAGTTAATGGCAAGTATTGCAAGTCCTGTTTCTGATAATTTTGTAGCAGAGCCAATTGCTATTAAAGAAAAATCTCTTACAGTTTTTAAAGGAAGAATACTTGATATAGTAACTAATAATCCTATTAGTGCTAAAATTGAGATTATAATTAATAAGACAGGAAAGATATATACTTCATTCACTTCAAATAGTGCGACAGGTAAGTTTCTTCTTTCTTTGCCTTCAGGGGAAAATTATGGTATAGCAGTTGCTGCTGAGGGGTATTTATTCCATTCAGAGAATTTTGACTTACCCAAAGGAGATGGGTTTAATGTCGTAAACAAGGATATTGAACTTAAAAATATACAAGTAGGAAGCAATATTACCTTAAAAAACGTCTTTTTTAATACAGGTAAATCAGATATTAAAAGTGATTCTTATGCTGAACTTGATAGACTTGTATCCCTTCTTTCTGATATTGCAAGTTTAAGGATTGAGATATCTGGTCATACTGATAATGTAGGTACCAAGTCTTTTAATGAGTTATTATCACAAAGAAGAGCTGATGCAGTTGTAAATTATTTAGTTAATAAGGGGGTAGATAGAGATAGATTGATTTCAAAAGGTTATGGACAGTCTAGACCTATTCATTCTAATAAAACTGATGAAGGACGAGCTAAAAATAGAAGAACAGAATTTGAAATTATTGAAAATTAGTTTAATATAATTTTTTTAGTTTTGTTATCTGATTTAATGATGTATTTTCCTTTCATTAAATGCGATAGATCAATATATTTTTTATCTGAAGAAAGCATTAGTTTACCATCTAAATTATAAACTGATGATGGAGAATTATATAGCAATTCAATGGTTTTACTTATTGAATTAAATTTAATACTATTTTCTGAAGAGATATTTTCTGTATTATTAACTTCGTCTTCATTGATACTTAAGGTTGCAGAGTGATAAGTATCTCCTGCATTAGTTCCATCTGAATTTGCTGAAATAAATGCTGCATAGAATGTCACATCTCCTGTGCCAAGATTAGGAGCCTCCCAATTCATTGACCAGCTTTTTGAGTTAACTGCAGATGATCCTCCTGCAGTATGTGTTATAGCATTATTATTATTTGTAAATTGTGTTTCAGTACTGTTAATAAGCATAAAATTACCTGTTTTAGCAGAACCAAAATTTCCTTCTTCAGAAGTAATTTCAAAACCAAATTTAAACATTCCTGGATCTTGAATACTTGCTGTAATTGTATATATTTGATTAGCTATATATCCGCTTGATGGAATATTAGTAGTAATGGTAGCCCCATTCTCATTTCCCGCATAGTGACAGTTAGTACAACTTGCATTATCATTTGGAGATCCTGTTTTGCCTCCAGGAGATCCTGTAGTACTAGAATTTGATATTGTTGGATAATAGAATATTGCTAGAGAAATAATAATTGTTATATTAAATAAATATTTTTTCATTTTTTTTAATTTATACAAATATATACAATTTTTCTATGCTTTATTTTATATTTGCTTTATGACAAAAGAATCAAAGATATTAAATAAGCAAGAGATTGATCAAAAGTTAAATAGATTGGCCTGGGAAGTTTATGAAAAAAATTTACATGAAAAAGAGATTGTTATTGTTGGTATTTCAGCAAGAGGATTGATATTGGCAAAGCAGCTTTCTAAGCACATTAATTCTATATCAAAGATTAAAACTGAATTAGCTCATCTTGATTTAGATAAAGATAATCCTTATAATAAAGAGGTTGAGTTAAACTTGGAGGTAATAAAATATACAAATAAAGTAGTAGTGTTGGTAGATGATGTCTTGAATTCAGGAAAAACCTTAATATATGCTGCAAAGCACTTTTTAAGAACGCCTCTTAAACGGTTAGCCATTATGGTACTGGTAGATCGTAATCATAATCGCTATCCAGTTAAAGCGGATTATGTGGGGCTTTCTTTAGCTACTACTTTACAGGAATATATATCTGTAATTTTAGAGGGAGAGAGGCAAGGCGTGTATCTCTCTTAAAATCTGCTCTTGTCTTAGATTATCTATATTGATGGTGTGCTCAGCTTTATTATATATAACTTCTCGAATTTTTAGATTATTTTTTATAAAATCTTTAAGTTCATCATCTGACTTGTTAATTATGAGAGGTCTTGTATTCATTATTTTTTTAAGCCTTTTATAAAGAGTTTTCTCAGATGCTTTTAAATAGATGCAATCACCTTGATCTTTAAGGTAATTTATGTTATTGTTTGATAGTGGTAATCCACCTCCACATGCAATAATACTTTTTTGTTTTATATTTCTTAAAACTATAGTCTCGATCTTTCTAAAGTAATCTTCACCCTTTGTCTTGAAAATATTTATAATTTCCTCCCCTTCTCTTTTTTCAATTTCTTTATCGGTATCAATAAAAGGCAAGTTACATTGCTTGGCAAGTGTTAGCCCAATTGTAGACTTTCCTACTCCCATAAAACCAATAAGATAGAGCATTAAATTAAATTTATATTGCAAATAAACAGATTTTTTCTTCAAAAATTAGTGTGATGTTTAATCAAGATACTTTTAATAAAATTATGTCATAGAAAATTTTCTGCTTAATTAAAAGTAATATATTTGCACGCAATTTTAATGACCTGGTAGCTCAGTTGGTAGAGCATCTCCCTTTTAAGGAGAGGGTCCTGGGTTCGAGCCCCAGCCAGGTCACAAA
>MDSW01120875.1_pt1 | contig 17560 bp, 16 predicted proteins | sample 811171 | NCBI WGS metagenome assembly MDSW01 (sample SAMN05326641, study PRJNA326480) | marine metagenome | isolation source: seawater | place: Atlantic Ocean: North West | collected 2012
ACAACTTTATGAATCTAGATTTGAAAATTTTTCTAAAAAAGAAGCTTATACAGCTTGTAAAAGATTGAAAAAATATGGAAGGGATTGTTTTGTTAGGTTGTGAATTTAAAATCTACATGACTTAATTTTAATTGCTCTTCAACAATTTTTATTAATTTTCTTAAACCACTTTTAGTTACTGACTCAACTCTACATGTTAATTGATTTTGAGTATTGCTAGCTCTCATTAAAAACCATCCATCATTTGTTTCAACTCTTATACCGTCTATATCAATTATTTTGCCACTAAAATCAGATAATCTTTTTTTAATATCTTCAATTATTTTAAATTTTTTAATTTCCTCAACATCAAATCTTGTTTCAGGTGTCGAAAAAGTTTTAGGATATTTATTAATTATTTCTGATAATTTTTTTTCTTGGTTGCTTAAAATTCTTATTAATCTCAAAGCAACGTACATTGCATCATCATATCCATAAAAATCATCTCCATAACAAATATGGCCACTCATCTCTCCAGATAAAGGTGATTTGATTTGTTTCATTTTCTCTTTAATTGGTGAATGTCCTGTTCTTTCCATTATAGGCTCACAACCCATTTTTCTGGACTCCTCAAAAAAAATTTTGCTACATTTAACATCCATAATTATTTTAGGTTTTTTATATAAATCAACTATTTCTGAACATAAGACTAGCATATATTGGTCAGCCCATACTATATTGCCTAAATTGTCTACAACGCCAAGTCTATCACCATCGCCATCAAATGCTAACCCAATATCACATTTATTATCTTGTACAGACTTTATTAATTGCTTCATGTTTTTTGGTACTGTAGGATCTGGATGATGACTTGGAAAATTGCCATCAACATCTTTATTTAATAAAATATTTTCAGTATTTTCAAGCTTTGAAATTAATTGGTTTATTATTACACCCATAGCTCCATTTCCAATATCCCAGCTTATCTTTAATTTTTTTTTTATAAAAATATTTTTTAAAATTCTTTTAACATATGCATCAATAATATTTACATTGGTTATTTTTCCAGAATGTTTTTTAAGTTCGTCATTTTCAATAATAGATTGAAAGTTTTGAATATTTTCACTAAAAAAACTGTTATTATTTAACACCATTTTAAAACCATTGTATTCTGATGGATTATGCGAGCCTGTAATCATTATTGCCGCATCGGTTTGCAAATAATATTCAGCAAAGTAAAGCATTGGTGTTGGACAAACGCCAATATTAAAAACATTAGCTCCTGAGTCTTTTAAACCTCTACTTAGAGCTTTGAATAATTTTGGAGATGTTAATCTTCCATCATAACCTATAGCAATATTATTTGATTTAAGTTTATTATAAACAACATAACCAAAAACTCTACCAATAGAATAAGCTGTATTTATTGTTATGTTTTTATCTACTATGCCTCTTATGTCGTATTCTCTTAAGACTTCAGGGTCAAATTTTTCAATATGGTAGTTATTTTCCTGTTCCATAATACTTGTAACCAATTTTTTCTAACTCTAATGAATTATAAATATTTCTAAGATCAAAAATTTTTTTTGTTTTAACTAATTTACCTATTTTTATAAAATTTAAAGCTCTAAAATCATTCCACTCTGTAGCAATTATAATTGCATCTGCATTTTTGCAAGCCGCATAAGCATTAGTAAAATAATTAAAACCTGGAAATTCTTTTTTTGCATTATTTATTGCGACAGGATCAAAGCATTGAATTTGGTAACCATGTTCAAACAAAAAATTTGCAAGCTTTATTGATGTTGACTCACGTATATCATCTGTATTGGGCTTAAAACTCAATCCTAAAAAAGATACTATAGACGCTTGAGGAGTATTCTTAATAATTTTATTTCCTATTTTTTTAATTCTTAATTCATTTGATCTATTAACTGCATCAATTATAGATAGATCTATATTAAATTTTTTTGCAGTAGACACGAAAGCTTTTACATCTTTTGGAAAACAAGATCCTCCATATCCAGGTCCAGCATTTAAAAACTTAGGACCTATTCTTTGATCAATTCCCATTGCTTTTGAAACTTCTTGAACATTTGCACCAACAACTTCACATAGATCAGCAATTTCATTTATAAATCCTATTTTAGTTGCTAGAAAACTATTTGATGCATATTTGATTATTTCTGCAGTCTCAATAGTAGTGGAAACTATGGGTGTTTCTTTTAAATATAATGGTCTGTAAAGTTCTTTCATAATTTTTTCAGATTTAGTATTTTCTGTTCCAATAATAACCCTATCAGGTCTCATAAAATCGTTTATGGCCGAACCTTCCCTTAAAAATTCAGGATTTGACACTAAATCAAAATTGTCTTTAGATATTTTTTTTGAAATAATATTTTTTACTTGTTTACACGTCCCAACTGGAACTGTTGATTTTGTAATAATTACAACATATTTTTCTATGTATTGACTAATTTCCTCAGCTACATTCCAAACATAACTAAGATCTGCTTCATCTTCTAATCTTCTTGTAGGAGTGCCTACAGTTATAAATATTAAATCTGCATCTTTTATTGAGTCTTTTAGTGAGCTTGAAAAAGATAGTAATTTTGTATTATTTAAATGCTTTGATAATAAATCATCCATACCTGGCTCATAAAATGGACATTTGCCTAAATTAAGTTTTTCAACAATTGAATTATCACTATCAACACAAACTGTATTGTATCCAAATTCGGCAAAACATGCTCCACTAACTAGACCTACATAACCTGTGCCAACTATGACTAATTTCATTTGGTTCATATAAACCTGATTTTGATTGTATTAAATATGAATTATTGAGAAAAATTTAAATTATTTCTTCTTAACTACATGTACGGAACCTCTATTAATTATTTCAGATTTAGCAAGAAAATTAGGGGTTTTTTGTAAATATGAACTTCTTTTTAATAAGATATTAATGGCTTTTTTACCTAATAATTTTACAGGAAAAGATGCAGCTGTAATTGGAGGGGTACTTAAATCTCTTACAATTGGACCATCAAATGTTATAATTGATATGTCTTTTCCAATTCGTAGATTTAAAAAATTGCATGCCTTAATAGCGCTTAATGCTGAAAATTCAGTTGAACAAATAATAGCAGTAATTTTTTTATTCTGAATTAAAATCTTCTTTATTTTTTCAAAACTTTTTTCAGGCTCCTCTAGTTTAACTGATGCATAATAATTCTTATTAAATTTAATTTTATTTTTTTTAAGAGTTTTTAAAAAGGATGATTTACGTTCATTAGCAAAGTTATATTTTTCAGAAATATTAATGTATGAAATGTGACTGTGATTATTTTTAATCAAATAATTAGTAATAGTCTCAATTGCACCTTCATTATCTAGATCAACCCAAGGAAAATTTCTCTTAGTTTTTGTTTTACCCCATGCTACATAATTAATATTATTTTTATTTAGCATTTCAATACGTTTATCTTTTGTTTTTATATTTTGAAGAACTATATTTTCAATTTTTTGTTCAAAAATTAATTTTTTATATGCACTTATTTCTTCTTCTTCACTTTTGGCAAAAAGAATTTGTAATTGAATACTTTCAGAAAGTAATTCGTCTGACATGCCTGAAATAAATTGAAAAAAATTTGCCTGATTTAAAGTGCTGGCATTAGTTCCGTAGATTGGAAGAACATATCCTACATTTTTTGTTTTTCCAGACGCAAGAACCCGAGCGTAAGGATTGGGAATATAGTTATACTTATCAGCATATTTTTTTACTTTTTTTCTTGTTTTATCACTAACGTCAGAATATCCCCCTAATGCTCGAGAAACCGTAGTAATGGATAAATTTAATTTCTTTGCCAATTCCTTGATATTCATAAAATATATGAATAACTTACAAATTATAAATTGACAACCAAAACGTTTTGGTAAATTATACAAATATATATTTAATACGGAGGACTAATGAATAATATTGTTAAAATTTTATTAGCATCTCTTACTTCAATTGTTTTAAGTTTTTCTGCTTTAGCTGGTGGACATTACACTGGTCCAGATTTAAGTGGCCAAAAAGTTACAATGTTTGGACCATGGCTATCTCCAGAACAAGAAACTATGAGAGAAGTTGGTGCTATTTTTGAAAAAGCAACAGGAGCTACATTTGAATATGGTGGTTCTGATAGTTTTGAACAACAGGTAATGATTGACTTAAAAGCAGGAAGTGCTGCTGATTTAGTTGTATTCCCTCAACCAGGCTTGGCTGCCAATGCTGCTGCAATGGGAGGTCTTGTTCCACTAGGAAATGAGATTAAGCAGATGGTATTAGATAATTATGCTGCTGGTCAATCGTGGGTTGATCTGTCAACATATGCTGATGAAAATGGAAATGATCAATTTAATGCTATTTTCTTCAGAACAAATGTAAAAAGCTTAGTTTGGTATTCTCCAGATAACTTTGAGGATAATGGTTATGAAATTCCAGAAACTATGGAAGAGCTAATTGCCTTAACAAGACAAATGGCTTCTGATGGAAATACACCTTGGTGTATAGGCCTTGGATCAGGTGCTGCTACAGGTTGGCCTGCAACTGACTGGATGGAAGACATAATGTTAAGAACTCATACTCCTGATGTTTATGACATGTGGGTATCAAATGAAATGCCTTTCAATGATCCAAGAGTACTTGAAGCTATGGATTTCTTTGGAACATTTGCATTGAACGATAAGTTTGTAAATGGTGGAAGTAAAGCAGTTGCAACAACTGATTTTAGAGATGCTCCTAATGGTTTATTTACATCTCCAGCGGAATGTATGATGCACCGTCAAGCTAGTTTTATTCCAGCGTTCTTTCCTGAAGGTTCGGAAGCTGGTGTAGATTATGATTTCTTTTACTTTCCTGCATACGCAACAAAAGATTTAGGAAGACCAGTACTTGGAGCAGGAACATTAGTTGCTGCAACTAATGATAATCCAGCTACAATAGAATTTATAAAATTCTTAATGCATCCTGAACCTCATGAGTATTGGATGGCAAAAGGTGGTTTCCTTACTCCTCACAAAGGTGTTGATGGAAGTAAATACGCAAGTGATACTTTCAGAAAACTTGGTGAAGTATTAACTGGAGCAACAACTTTTAGATTTGATGCTTCTGATTTAATGCCGGGTGCTATCGGCGCAGGTACTTTCTGGACTGGTATGGTTGACTATACTAATGGAAAATCTGCAAAAGATGTAGCGGATGCGATCCAAGATAGTTGGGACGCAATTAAATAATACCTCCTCTATAAACAGGCGAACAATTATCTTGTTCGCCTGTTTTTTTTTATATATTTAATTATCAATGAGTATCTTTAATTTAATATTTTTAGTTTTATTGGGAATACTCATTTTTATTTTATATTTTCATTTTTCAAATTCTATTTTAGATTTTTATGGAAAAAAAAGTACTAAAAGATACAAATTTGAAAATTCTGTTAGAGTAATAATTTTTATAGCGCCAGCATTCATAGTATTATTTATATTTATTTTATATCCTGTTTTTGAAACAATTAGACTTAGCTTTTATGATAAATTTGGAAGAGAATTTGTTGGATTGTACAATTACATATGGGCTATTAATGATCCTGAATTTCGAAGGAGTATTTTAAATAATCTTGGCTGGTTACTTATTGTGCCCACATTAAGTACTTTTTTTGGATTAGTAATTGCAAATTTATCAGATCGAGTTTGGTGGGGCTCAATAGCTAAGTCAATAATTTTTATGCCAATGGCAATTTCTTTTGTCGGCGCAGGAGTGATATGGAAATTTATATATGAGTACAGGGGGCCAGGAGATACTCAAATTGGCTTACTTAATGCATTAATAGTTTCATTTGGTTATGAACCTCAGGCTTGGTTGACAATTCCTATTTGGAATAACGTCTTTCTAATGGCTATAATGATATGGATACAAACGGGGCTTGCTCTTGTGATATTTAGTGCCGCTCTTAGAAGCATACCAAAAGAAACTTTAGAAGCAGCAAGAATAGATGGCGCAAGTGAGTTAAAAATATTCTTTTCAATTATTATCCCTTACCTTGAACAGACTATTTTAGTTATTTGGACATTAATCACAATTATTGTTTTAAGAATTTTTGATATAATTTTTGCAATGACAAATGGTGAGTGGCAAACAGGTGTCTTAGCAAATTTGATGTATGATTGGATGTTTAGAGGTGGAGGTGATTCTGGTAGAGGTAGTGTTTTAGCAATTGTAATTATGATTGGCGTAATACCTATCTTGGCATGGAATCTTTATAAACATAAACAGGAACAAAAAATTTAATGAGAAGAATAAATTTATCTTCAATTTTATCTCAAGCATTGTTGATTCTTTTTGTAATAATATGGATAATTCCAACTTTTGGACTTTTTATAAGTTCTTTAAGGGATAAAGATTTATTAGCTATTAGTGGATGGTGGACATCTCTCACAACTACTAAAGTAAATGAAATTCACAGAATGTCTGGTATGGAAGAACAAATTCAAGAAGAAAATTATTTTATTATTAAAGGCAAATTATTTGATGATAATTCAGGTAAAAAAATAGAGTCATTTGGAATCACTTCAAAAAGAATTAATGAATTTGTTGTTGGAGAAATTGCTAACTTTAAAGATGATAGTGAGGTTACAGTAAATGAGAATGGTGAATATATTTGGAAATCAAAAAATGAGTTTTCTAAAAAGAAGGGAAAAAGACTTTTCATTACAGCATTAAGTCCTCCTGCATTTACTTTTGAAAATTATAGAGAAGTATTATTTCAAGAAGGTATAGGCCAAGCTTTTATAAATACTACTGCTGTTGCACTACCTTCTACTTTAATTCCATTAATCATTTGTTCCTTTTTTGCATATGCACTTACTTGGATGAAATTCTTTGGAAGAGATACTTTGTTAGCAATTATAATAGCTTCATTAGTTGTTCCGCTTCAAATGTCATTAATACCAATATTAACAATATATAATGATTTTGGCGCATTATTTGGAGTCGCTGCAAAATCATATCCAGGGGTATGGATGGCACATACAGGTTTTGGTCTAGCTTCTACAACTTTCCTTTTAAGAAATTTCATAAAATCTCTTCCTAATGAAATGATGGAAGCTGCTAAAGTAGACGGTGCATCTCACTATGATATTTTCATAAGAATAATTCTCCCACTTTCCATTCCAGCTTTTGCTTCAATTTTTATTTTACAATTTTTATGGTGTTGGAATGATCTTCTTGTTGGATTAGTATTTTTAGATCAAGTTCCTAGTGAAATTATTCTAACAGCAAAATTAAAAGAATTATTGGGTTCAAGGGGGGAAAATTGGGAAATATTAACAACGGGAGCATTTATTTCTATGACAGTGCCTCTTTTTATATTTTTCTCACTCCAAAGATATTTTATTAGAGGTTTAGTAGCAGGATCTGTCAAGGGATAGTTTTAACTTAAATTATTTAAATATAATTAATTTTAGGGATTTTGTTGATTATTTTCAATTATATCTTTAACTTTTTTTTTAATTAAATGGAAAATAGAAATTTTGTTAATGGTGATTTTATAGACTCTTTATCAAAGAGTAGTATAGATGTATTGAATCCATCAAATCAAAGCGTAGTTGGAAGTATTAACGAAGCATTAGACGATGAAATTGACATGGCCATGCATGTTGCAAAAAAAGCTTTTGAAAAAAGAATTCTACAAGATATGGACGCAAAACAAAAATCAAGAATGATGAGATCTATAGCCTCTAAACTTAGAAATTATAGTGAAGAAGGAGGTAAACTTTTAAGTCAAGAAAATGGTAAGACAATTAGTCAATGTATCGATGAATTTATGGGAGCGGCAGATATATTTGATTTTTATGCAGGAATGACAGACAAAATTGAAAATAAATTAATACCCTCAAGTAAGGATACTTTTAATTATGTCGTCTTGGAGCCATTTGGTGTTAGCTTGATTATTATTCCCTGGAATTACCCAATATCAATTTTTGCAAGTATGGTAGCTCAAAATTTGATTGTTGGAAATACAATTGTAATTAAACCACCAGAACTTTGTCCACTTTCATCTAATTTATATGGAAAAATTTTTAATGAAGTTGGCGTTCCAAATGGAACAATAAATATTGTTCATGGAAAGGGTGAAATAACTGGAAGAAAATTGGTTAAAAATTCAAACATTAATTATATTGTTTTTACTGGATCTCCAGAAGTTGCTTCAGAAATACTTAAAGAGACTGCAGATAGAATTATTCCTTGTCATTTCGAATTAGGCGGTAAATCTGCTGCAATAATTTATCCAGATGCAGATATAGACAAAGCTGTTGATAGTACTATCAAAGGAATTTTTAAACCTAATGCTGGCCAAATTTGCGTTGCAATGTCAAGAATTATAGTGCACCCAAAAATTAAAGATGAGTACATGACAAAACTAATATTAAAAACTAAAAAACTTAAGATTGGCTCTGGTGATAACCCTGAAACTGATGTGACTCCACTTATATCAAAGGATCAAATTCAAAGAGTATCCAATTATGTGAATTCTGGAATACAATCTGGAGCAGAATTGGCACTGGGTGGAAAAGAAGAAGAAAATAAAAAAGGTAATTTTTATAAACCAACTATCTTCAATAATGTATCAATTGATTCAACAATTGCACAAGAAGAAATTTTTGGTCCCGTAACATCAGTCTTTGATTTTCAAGACGAAGAGCAGGCAATTGAAATTGCTAATTCAACAAATTATGGTTTAGCATCAGGAGTTTTTACATCTGATGATAAAAAAGCAAAATGGACTGCTGAAAGAATTCAAGCAGGAATAATCTGGCATAATGATTGGTTTATTGACGGAACAAATTTACCAGGTGGTGGTTATAAAAAATCTGGATATGGAAGAGATGGTGGAGTTGATGGAATTTATAGTCATGGTCAAACTAAAAGAGTGAGTAAAAGACTCTATTAATATATATTGCAAAATTAAGATCTAAATCAATTATTTATGCATCTGAATAAGATAGTAATATATTGATTATTAACGAATATATTTGTATCTTTTGCTTGACTTCCAAAACGTTTCGGATTTAGTTTTAATATTATTAAATTTTTTATTTTGGGAGGAAAAATGAAAATTATAAAACTAATTTTATTTTCGATATTTTTAATACCAATTTCGTTTCAATCAATAGCAGTTCCAACAGGACAAGATTTAGGTGACAATTGGTGTTCAGATGTAAAAATGCATTTTTATGCAGGTGGCCCTGAAGCTGGAGGGTTTGCTGGAATTGTTGCTGCCGGTGCAATGAATGCAATTAGAGATACAGGTGCAGATGCGGAAATAATATACTCAGAGTGGGATTTTGAAAAAATGGTTCGACAATTAAGAGAGTCAGTGGGTCTTGGTGTAGATGCTATTGCCATGATGGGACATCCAGGAGATGACGCATTAATGCCTCTCGCAAAACAAGCCGCGGAAAATGGTATTTTAATGACTTATCAAAACGTTGATCCATCAGGAGTAAGAGCTAAATTTGGTGGAGGCTATGTTGGGGCAAATCTTGCAACTCAAGGCAAGGCACTTGCAAGAGAGGCTATAAGACAATTTGGTTTTCAAGCAGGTGATCATGCTATTGTGATGGTTCCAATAGGAGACTATGCAAGAGCTCAAAGAGAGGATGGAGCAAGGATAATTTTTGAAGAACATGGTATGACTGTTACAGTATTAGATGGTGATCCAAAGTACGCTTCTGATCCTAATATGACAATTCCAATTTTTTCAGCTGCACTTAATGCTAATCCTGAAACAAAAGTAATTGTTCACTCAGGAAGTGATATAATGAATGTTGCTGAAGGAATTGCTAAAGCAGCTGGTTATGAACCTAATGAGTTACTTCAGATTGGTTTTGATACTAGTCCTCAAATAATGTCTGCGTTTGAAAAAGGTTATGTTCACTTAACTTCTGATCAACAACCATTCTTGCAAGGATATTTACCTGTGTTATCTTTATGTCAAACAGCTGTATTAGGTACCGGTGCAATTAATCAAGATACTGGTGCTGGATTTGTAGATACAAATAACTACCAGGCTGTCAAAGCACTTGCAGACGCAGGACTAAGATAATATTTAACTTTGACTGACTCATTTATACAATGGGTCAGTTTCATTTTTTTTAAATATGGAAAATATTATTGAGCTGAATGAAGTTACAAAAAAATTTGGAGGTATAACAGCTCTAAATAAAGCTTCACTTAATGTTAAAAAAGGAGAAGTCGTAGGGCTTATAGGAGATAATGGAGCGGGTAAATCAACTTTGATCAAAACACTAGTTGGAGTTTATAGTCCAGATGAAGGTAAAATACTTATTAGAGGAAAAGAAGTATATGGTTGGAATGCATTAAAAGCAAGAGAGGCAGGAATAGAAACAGTATTTCAAGATAGGGCACTAACACCCCAACAATCTATTGTTGATAATATTTTTATGGGTAAAGAATTAAAATACCCTTTTGGCTTTATTAGAGAAAAAGAACAAATTGATGAAGCAAATAGATTAATAAGAGAAATAGGATTTACTTCAAGTCTAATTAATGCTGAGTCACCAGTTGGAAATCTTTCAGGAGGAGAAAGGCAAGGAGTTGCTATAGCAAGAGCCTTATACAACAATGCAGAATTAATTGTACTTGATGAACCAACAAATAATTTATCACTAAATGAAACACAGAAAGTTTTTGATTTTGTTTTAAATGTAAAAAAAACAAATAGATCTGTTTTATTTATAGGTCATAATATTTATCATGTTTATGACATTTCAGATAGATTTGTAATTTTAGACAGAGGAGAAGTAGTTCATCAACTAGATAAAGAGAATATATCCAATCCTGAAGAGCTTATGAAAATAATGAGAGAAACAATAATAACTCACTAACCAATCTACATGAATAATAACAAATCATTAATAAATAATATCTTTCATAAAAATGGGAGAGCTTTAGGAAGTATTGGATATTTTGTTTTATTAATGGCAATTTTTTTTATTGGCGCACCAGAAGCATGGATAAGGCCAAATTTACATCAATCAGTTTTTGTAATGATGCCCACCTTAATATTTTTAACTATACCTCTTGTTTTTTTAGTTGCATCAGGAGAAATAGATTTATCTTTTGCTTCTACATATGCTGTAGCAGCATATGTTTTTGCTCTTTTAGTAAAAAATGGTGTGGATCCAGCTATTTGTTTAGTTGCAGGAATTTTGACTGGTGCAGCAATAGGAGCTCTTGTTGGAACTTTAATAGTAGTTTTTAGACTATCCTCATTGGTTGCTTCATTGGGAGTATTATTTTTATTAAGAGGCGTTATTTTACTTTTGACAAATAGTAGGTCAATCACAATTATGGAAGTTGAAAACCATTGGATTTATCCTCTTTTAGTTGGAAAATTTTATGGTTTCCCAATGCAAATTTTTTGGGCAGCTTTATTTATAATTTTTTGTTATTATTTTTTTAATAAACATGTTTTTGGAATACATATCCGTCATGTTGGCGATAATGCTGTTAGTGCAGAACAGATGGGCATTAATGTAAATGCAGTAAAAATAAAAGCTTTTATGTTTGTTGGAGTAGGAGCAGCAATTGGTGGAATATTTACAACTCTTATAACATATACTTTTTTTCCCACTCAAGGTTTTGGTTATTTATTACTTGCATTAGCTGCAGTTTTTGTAGGGGGAACACCTTACTGGGGTGGATTAGGTACAATTGTGGGAGCATTATTTGGGGTAGGCGTAATTGCCTATATGGAAATTGGCATTATAGCAATTGGATGGAGTGGAGAATGGAGGCAGTTTTTTAATGGTTTGATAATTTTGCTTGCTTTATTGGGGCATAGATTACATGGAGAAAGGGTAAGATAAAAATGGTAAAAATTGTATTAATTGGTGCTGGAAGTTCACAATTTGGATTGGGAACTGTAAGTGATATATTTAAATCTGAAACTCTAAAAAATTGCAATATAACTTTGCATGATATCAATGAAAAAGCTTTAGAGAAAACTAAGAATACTGCTGAAAAATACAAAGAAGATTTTAATGCTAAGTGCAAAATCGAGGCAACAACAAATAGAAAAGAAGCTCTAAAAAATGCTGATTATTGTCTAATTTCTATTGAAATAGGTAATAGATTTGAGTTGTGGGATCAAGATTGGAAAGTTCCATTACAATATGGATTTAAACAAATTTATGGAGAAAATGGAGGTCCGGGTGGATTGTTTCATTCTTTAAGAATAACACCAGCAATTTTAGATATATGTAAAGATATTAATAATATTTGCCCTGAAGCCTTTGTATTTAATTATTCAAATCCAATGCAAAGAATATGCCATGCTGTTACAACAAAATTTCCTAATTTAAAATTTATAGGACTTTGTCATGAGATTGCTTCAATGGAACGTCAATTACCAACATTGATGGAAACAGATTTTTCAAATATTGAAATAAAAGCCGGAGGACTTAATCATTTTAGTATTTTACTTGAAGCTAAATATAAAGACTCAAAAAAGGATGGATATCCAATAATTAGAGAAAAATTTGATTCATACTATTCTTCGCTAATTAATGAACATGATGATTATCATCGATCAAAACCAGGAGGTGAAAGAGGTGTATTTTTTGAACTATATAAAACTTATGGATATTTACCCATAACAACTGATAGTCATTTAGGTGAATATTTACAATGGGGATATAGTGTTGCTGATCATGATGCCATTTCTCATTTTTACAACAAATATAAAGAGCATTGCTTATCTTTTCACAAAAATGAAGTATCAAAAGAACATTTTTTTGATCCAAAAGATACAATAACTCGAGAAAGAATTATTCCTATTATAGAGTCTATTGTTAATGATAATGATTTGATTGAAGATGCAGTTAATTTGCCTAATGAAAATTTTATTGACAGTTTGCCAAATGACATAGTGGTTGAAATACCTGCTTTAATAAATAAGAATGGTATAAAAGGATTAAGACTTGAAAACTACCCTTCTAATTTTGGAACTTTATTAAATAATCAAGCGAGTACTATTCAGCTAACTACTGAAGCTGTTCTTAAAAAGTCTAAACATTATGTATATTTAGCATTGCTAGCGGATCCTATTGTTGATAACGCAAAATCAGCTGAAAAATTAATTGACACAATGTTAGAATTCCAAAAAGATTATCTCGGATATCTGAATTAAAAACTTGCTCAATTATTTTAAATATATAATATGATATTTCACTTGTAAGATCGCTCAAAGGAGGATGAAGTGGCAGATATAAATATTAATAAAGTTAACAAATTTTTTGGTGATGTGCATGTTATTAAAGATGTCTCACTAGATATAAAAAGCCAATCATTTACAGTGCTTGTAGGACCAAGTGGCTGTGGAAAATCGACTATGTTAAGAATGATTGCTGGTCTTGAAGATATAAATTCAGGAACAATTTCTATAGATGGTCAGGTTGTTAATGATTTACCGCCAAAACAAAGAAACATTGCTATGGTTTTTCAATCTTACGCACTCTATCCACATATGACTGTTTTTGACAATATGGCTTTTGGACTAAAATTAGAAAAAAGATCAAAAGATGAAATTAATGACAGAGTTAATGAAGCTGCCAGAATTTTACAAATTGAGGACTATCTTAAAAGAAAACCAAAACAATTATCAGGAGGCCAACGACAACGTGTTGCAATCGGTCGAGCTATAACAAGAAAACCAAAAGTATTTCTTTTTGATGAGCCTTTATCGAATTTAGATGCAGCTTTGAGAGTGCAAATGAGGGTTGAGTTAGCAAAACTACATAATGAACTTGAGGCTACAATGATTTATGTTACCCACGATCAAACTGAAGCAATGACATTGGCTGATGATATTGTCGTATTAGATACTGGAATTGTATCACAAAAAGGTACTCCTATGAATCTATATGAAAAACCTAATAATATGTTTGTAGGAGGTTTTATTGGTTCGCCAAAAATGAACTTTATCCCTACCAAAATTTTAAGTAAAAGTGAAAATTCTACTGAAGTAGATATTTTAGGTAATTCAAAAATTTCAGTACCCAAAATATCACCATCTTCATCAGAGGGTGACGAGGTAACTTTAGGAATTAGGCCTGAACATCTGCTAGTTAATGAAAAATCTGATGGAAATTGGGAAAGTAAAGTTTTTGTTGTTGAAAAATTAGGTTCCGGAACATTCATATATTTAGAAAAAGATGGAGAGCCACTCGTTGTTGAGACCGAAGGTAACTCAAAAATCAAAGTGGGAGACACAATAAATGTTGGTTTTCAAGCAAATAGATGTCATCTTTTTGATAAATCAAATAAAGCATTTAATAGCTAGAATCGTAATTTAATTTTCTTCTTTTTTTTTATCAGAATATTAAGATTTTCTAACTAAATTATCAAATTAACTTTAATTAAATTAAAATAGATTAGGGCAGAAAATTTCATTTTATTTCCTCCTATAAGAAATATTTCTCTTATAAAATTTTTCTGCCCTCAATTATTAATTCTTTATATTATTAAAATATCTAGAGATAACTTTTAATTTTTATTTTTAATGAAGAAGGGGTGGTGAAGTGAATCGTTTTAAATCCAAGATTTTTTGCTGTTTTTATATTTTCAATTCTATCATCAATGAATATTGTTTCATGAGGTTTTAGATTAAATTTTTTAATTGCAAAATTATATATGTTTTTATTTGGCTTGATCATATTAACATCTCCAGAAATTACCATACCATTAAAAAGATTTAAAAAAGGATACTCATCGATCATTCCATTAAAAGTTTCACTTGACCAATTAGATAATACATAACATTCAAAATTTTTATTTTTTAATTTTTTTAGAACTGCAACAGTCCCGCTAAATACTTTTTTTATCATTTTTCTATGATTTTTATAATACATATATATTTCTTTTGAATACTTGGGGTATTTATTAATAAGCTCAATTTCAGCATCCTTAATAAAGCGACCACGATCTTGTTTTGAATTCCAATTATTATTACAAATATTTTTTAGAAAAAAATTCAATTCATTTTTATTATTAAATATATCTCGATAAAAATAAATTGGATCCCAATCAAAAAAAACACCCCCTAAGTCAAAAAGAAATTTCATAAATATAAATTTTGTTTATATAAAAATGTAATTAATTTTAATTTAAATTTATGGAAAATCAAATTATTATTTTTATTCAGAAAGAAACATTTAAATTATTTAAAATAAATTACTCTGAGAAGTATATAAAAAGTAAATTTTTACCTATCATAAATTATATAATTAAGTCACACAAAAAAAAATTTCTTTTCAGTGGGTCACAAGGTGTTGGCAAGACAAGTATGGTACAAATATTAAAAAAAGTTTTAGAAAAATTTTATAACTTAAGAATTTTATCATTAAATTTAGATAATTATTATTTATCTAAAAAAAATAGAGAAAGATTATCGGTAAAAGTACATAAGTTGTTAATAACAAGAGGAGTGCCTGGAACACATAATATTAAAAAACTTATTAATGACATTGGTAGGTTTAATTACTTAGAATATCCTATTTATGTTCCTAATTTTGATAAATTAATCGATGACAAATCAAATAAATATAAAAAAATTATTAATAAATGTGATATTTTATTTTTAGAAGGATGGTGTTGTGGATCTAAACCTATAGAAAAAAAATATTTATTTAAAAACATAAATTTTATTGAAAAAAATTTTGATAAATACAAAATTTGGAGAAAATATTATAATAGCAAATTACAAAATGAGTATAAGAAATTATTTTCATTATTTGATTCTCTAATATTCTTAAAATCACCCTCATTTAAATATGTACTTAATTGGAGACTAAATCAAGAAAAGAAAAATAAATCAAAAAATACAAGATCTAGGAAAATGAATAAAAAGGAAGTAAAAATTTTTATTCAAAATTATGAAAAAATAACAAAATGGATGATGAAAACTCTTCCAAAAAAAGCTGATTTAGTAATTTATATAAATAAAAAACAAATGATTAATTCAATTAAAATAAAATATTAAAATAAAATCCACTTTTTTACTGATACACAATACCTTTTAAATTCTTCACCAAATTTATCAGATAAGAAATTTTCTTCTTCAACAACTACAAAATTATTTAACCAAAAAAATAATCCAATAGAACATAAAAAATACATTATATTTTCAAAAGTGAGAAACATTCCAAAATGAAAAAGTATAAAAGATAAGTAAATTGGATTTCGTGAGTAAGCATATATGCCAGTTTTGATTATTTTATCAGTTGATGATTGAGGGAGTGGATTTTCATCATGGGCAGAGAATGCATTTCTAGAAGAAAAAAAAATTATAGGTGAAAAAATTATTAAAATTATACCTAAAAGATTAAATATATATAAAAGATTGTATTTTGGAATAATAAATTCACCAATAAAATAAGAGATTACCAATAAATAAACAGATATGGTTAGTGGATTTCCTTTAATATTTGGTCCCATTTATATGTTCTCGATTACTTTTTCTAATTCACTATAACTACTTAATACATTTATTGCACCATTAACATATAATTCATTTATATCTCTTTCTGAGTTCCAATGTTTTCCTGCGGTTAATCCCATTACAATTGCACCAGACTCAACTCCTGCTTTAACGCCTATTGCACTATCTTCAATTATTACAGTTTCTTCTAATTTTAAATTATTATCATTTATAGCCTTTAAATATACATCTGGAGCAGGTTTTGGTCTTTGAACCATATCAAATGAATATACCTGATTACTCAAAAAAATTTTATCTAAACCGACAAACCTTAATCCGGCCAAAATTCTATCTTTATTACTGTTTGATCCAATGAAATGTTTTCTATCTGATTTACTAATAAAATCTTTTACTCCATATACTAGTTTCAAATCCTTAGAATAAATTTTGGAAACAATATCAAATATTTCGTTTGTAAACTTTTCTTTATCTTCAATCTTATATTTAGCTGATAATAAATCTATAACATCAACTGTTTTATTTCCAGCATATTTATAAAATTGCTCCTCTTTAATTGAGTAATCATCTTTACTAAAATATTTAGCAAATGCTTTAGACGCTAAAACTTCACTATCAACTATTACTCCGTCAAAATCAAAAATTATATTTTTAATCATTATTTTATATTTCTATCTTTTTATATTCAGATTCATCTAACCACTCAGGATTAATCTCAATACCCCACCCAGGTGTATCTTCAATTCTAACCATTCCATTGGATATTTTAAAAGGATCACCTAAAAATAAATTTTGTTGCCATGGATAATAATCTTTACCCTCTATTGAAAATTCAAGATAAGGGCCTGCATTACTTATTGCTTTTAAAAAATGCATTGTGCAAATTGTTACTAAAGATAAATTAGCAGTATGAGGAGTGCATATAAACCCTCCCTTTTCAATTATTTTAGCAACCTTTAAAGCTTTTGTTAATCCTCCCATATACATAACATCTGGTTGAAAAATATTTACAATTTTTC